>Ga0224501_10000334_pt1 | contig 40352 bp, 31 predicted proteins | sample SF_Oct11_sed_USG_4_FD_169105 | JGI IMG/M metagenome (GOLD analysis project Ga0224501, IMG submission 169105) | Sediment microbial communities from San Francisco Bay, California, United States - SF_Oct11_sed_USGS_8_1 | ecosystem: Environmental > Aquatic > Marine > Sediment | place: USA... | reverse complement strand
GGTGGGAGCGTCCACGCATACGACTGGGCGCCGTGTTCGGGGTCGAGTGGCCGGTCGCAGCAAAACCGGCGCCGCCGTCGCTCTGGCCCTCCGCCCTGACATCCCGTACCATCGCAGGATGTCGCCACGTTCCACAGCATAGGCGGGAGGCACCATGAGCGAGATCACCCGGAAGGACTTCCTCGGACTCGGTGCGGCGGCCGCCGCCGCGGGGCTCACCACGGGATGCGCGGCCGGAGGTGCGTCCGCCTCGGTGGCACCCGACCTGGTGGTGGTGAACGGGAGGGTCCTCACCCAGGACGACGCGAACCCGAGCGCCACCGCCTTCGCCATCAAGGACGGCCGCTTCGTGGCGGTGGGCTCCGACGACGACGTGCGCAACCTGGTGGCATCCGGACGCACCGAAGTCATCGACGCGGCCGGCGCCACGGTGGTTCCGGGCTTCATCGATGCCCACTCCCATCCCTCCGGTGCCGGGCTCAACGAGCTCAAGAACGTCAACACGAACCTGGGGAGCGTCGCCCGCATCCAGGACGCGCTCCGGGAGCGCGCCCAACGCACGCCTCCGGGCGAGTGGATCGTCGGCTTCATGTACGACGACACGAAGCAGGAGGAGGGCCGCCCGCTCAACCGCCTCGACCTCGACGCGGTGAGCACCGAGCACCCCATCGTGGTGGGCCACCGGGGTGGTCACACCGGGGTGTACAACTCGAAGGCGTTCGAGCTGGCCGGCGTCACGGCCGAGACCCCCGATCCCTTCGGCGGACACTTCTATCGGGAGGGCGGAGAGCTCACCGGGAAGGTGGCCGAGCGGGCCCGGGCCGTGTTCAACGGGCTGATCCCCTCGGGATCCACCCGGGAGGAGCGCGCCCAGGGTGTGGCGGTGATCTGCCGCAACATGAACGCCACGGGACTCACCTCGGTGCACCAGACGGGAACCAGCAGCGCCGACTACATCGCGTACCAGGACGCGTACGCCGCCGGCGACCTCACCTTCCGGATGTACGCCATGGCCCGGGGCGGGAGCTTCCCTGCACTGAAGGAGGCGGGGATCCGCACCGGCTTCGGCGACGCCATGCTCAAGGTGGGGCCGGTGAAGTACGCCGCCGACGGCTCGGCCTCGGAGCGCACCATGGCCATGAGCACCCCGTACGCCGGGCGACCCGACGACTACGGGATCCTCACCATGACCCAGGAGGAGATCCACGAGGTGGTGGAGGAAGCCCACCGGGCCGGGTGGCAGGTGGCCATCCACGCCAACGGCGACGTCACCATCGACATGGTCCTCAACGCCTACGAGCGGGTGCAGAAGGAGTGGCCGCGTCCCGACGCGCGCCACCGCATCGAGCACTGCTCCCTGGTGAACCCCACCATCCTCCGGCGCATCGCCGACGGGGGGTTCATCCCCGCCCCCTTCTATACCTACGCCCACTACCACGGCGAGAAGTGGATCGAGTACGGCGAGGAGAAGATGGAGTGGATGTTCGCCCACAAGTCGTTCCTCGACCACGGGATTCCCGTGGCGCCGGCGTCGGACCACTCGCCCGGGCCGTACGAGCCCCTCATGGCCATCCAGAGCATGGTCACCCGCAAGGACTACTCGGGCCGGGTGTGGGGCCCCAGCCAGCGCATCACCGTCGATCAGGCCCTGAAGGTCTGCACCATGAACGGGGCGTACGCCTCTTTCGAGGAAGACGAGAAGGGGTCCATCACGGCGGGGAAGCTGGCCGACTTCGTGATCCTCGCCGAGGACCCCCACGACGTGGATCCCGACCGCATCAAGGAGATCCGGGTGGTGCGCACGGTGGTGGGCGGGAGGACGGTCCACGAGGGGTAGCCCCGTCCGCTACGGCGGGGCGCTCCCTCCCTCGTGGTGGTCGTGGGGTCAGCTCCCCAGGAGTGACTCCAGTCGAGCCCGGGCCAGGTCTCCCGCCTGGTCTTCGGCCAGGAGGACGGTGTAGGCGGTGAGCTCCGCCAGCTCCATGCGGTGGGCGGCATCGGCGATGTCGTGTCCCGTCGTGATGGCGCCGTGGTCGCCCAGGAGGATCACCCGGGCCCCGCCGGCCACCGCCTCCTCCACCGCCCGTCCCAACGCCTCCGATCCACTCTCCAGGAAGGGGAGGTACGCGACGCGGCCCAGGACCTTGGCCACCTCGGGGGTGTGCCCCACCAGGTCGAGTCCCCGCGCGCCCAGGGCCACCAGCGCCGGAGCGTGGGTGTGGGCCACCGCGCCCACCTCCGGATCCGCCCGGTAGCATCCGCGGTGGAAGGGGAGCTCGCTGCTGGCTCCCGGCACCGCGCCCGTTCCGGGATCCACCTCCGCCCGCACCAGATCGCCGGCCGCGAGGTCGCCCTTGTGGCGTCCCGCGGGTGTCACCAGGAACTCGTGGGCGGACACGCGGGCCGAGAAGTTCCCCGCCAGCCCCGCGATGAGTCCGGTGCGGTGCATCCGGCGGGCCGCCGTGAGAATCGCCTCGGCCACGCCGGTACGGGTCGGATCCTCCCGGCCCGGGTGGGCGTCGAGGTGGGCCGGACCGGAGCGCGCCGCCTGTTCGACGCCACCGCGCCTCCCCTGCTCCGCCGCCTCGTGGGCGCCTTTGCGTCCACCCTGCTCCGCGGCCTCGGCGCCGCCTTCGCGTCCACCCCGCGCCGCCACGTCGGACTGACCGTCGCGCCTCCTCCGCGCCGCCGCCACCGCCTCTCGCAGCGGCGCCTCGAAGGGCGTCCGGGCAATCCCGTGCTCGGTGACGATCCCCGTGATGAGCGAGGCGGGCGTGACGTCGAAGGCGGGGCTCCACACGGATACGCCTTCCGGTGCCGTGAGGCGGCCGAACCCCCGCCGGATCTCCTCGGGGTCCCGATGCTCTATGGGAATGGAGGCTCCGTCGGGCGTGTCCAGGTCCACGGTGGAGGTGGGGGCCAGGACGTAGAAGGGGACGCCGTGGTGCGCCGCCAGCACGGCCAGCCCGTACGTTCCCACCTTGTTGGCCACGTCGCCGTTGGCGGCGATCCGGTCCGCCCCCACCAGGACGATGTCGGGCGGGCGGGTCCCGAAGAGCGCGGCGGCCATGTCGTCGGCGATGACCGTGACGTCGACGCCGGCCTGTTCCAGTTCCCAGGCCGTCAGTCGGCTCCCCTGGAGGAGCGGGCGGGTTTCGTCGGCCACCACCGCCACCCGCATCCCCCGCTCATGGGCCACGTACACCGGTGCCAGCGCCGTGCCCATCCCGCCGGTGGCCAGGGCTCCCGCGTTACAGTGGGTCAGGACCCGGTCGCCGTCTCGGAGGAGCGCCACGCCGTGTTCTCCCAGGCGGCGGCAGAGCTCGGCGTCCTCCAGGCGGATGGCCTCGGCCTCGGCCTCCAGGGCGTCCACCAGCGTGGTCCCGTCGCCGTGACGGGCGGTCACCGCCCGCATCCGCTCCAGGGCCCAGCGGAGATTCACCGCGGTGGGGCGGGTCCTCTCCAGCCGATCACACCATTCCGCCACGCCGCCCGGGGCTCCATTGCCGGAACGCGCCAGCGCGGCCACCGCCATGGCCGCGGTGATCCCGATGAGGGGCGCTCCCCTCACGCGCAGCGTGGTGATGGCCTCCTCCACGTCCTCGAGAGAACGCAATTCGCGCTCCACTCGCTCCTCGGGGAGGAGGGTCTGGTCGAGGATGATCAGCCCGGTCCGTTGGTCGTTCCAGCGAATGGTGGTGGGGAGCACGGGATTCGTCGAATGGCCGGTTGCGGGTCGGTGGATGGGTGTGCGGTCCAACAGGGACCAACATGGATGGAAGGGACCCGATGCACCACACCAGTGGGGTGCCTCGTGAACTTCCGACCCACCACACTGGCGCGTTCCAGCCGATCCCCCGTATGCTGAGGCATACGCCAACAGACGGGAGTCCTGCCCGCTGGCCGCCAGGCCGGCCTTCCGACCCCTGTCACGCGGCGGATCCGTTTCAGGAAACAACGAGGGGAAGTCCATGTCCACCGGATTCATGGCGTTTCTGGTGCTGGCGTCGCCGTCGTGGGGGAATGCCGTTCCCGCCGACACCGTCACGTCCAGCGCGAGCACGGTAATCGAGGACTACTGCGTTCGTTGTCACAACGACCGGCGTCTGCGTGGAAACCTCTCCCTCATGGGCTTCGATGCCGACCGCCCCTGGGAGAGCCCGGAGGTGGCGGAGAAGGTCATCCACAAGCTCCGTGCCGGGATGATGCCTCCGCGCGACGAGCCCCGTCCGGACGACGCCACCCTCACGGCCTTCCTCGACGGCCTCGAGCGGAGCGTGGACACCTGGGCCGCGGCCAATCCCAACCCGGGGTGGCGGACGTTCCAGCGGCTCAACCGCGCCGAGTACGAGCGGGCCATCCGCGACCTCCTGGACCTGGACGTGGAGGCGTCGGCCTTCCTCCCCAACGAGACCATCAGCGACAACTTCGACAACATCGCCGACGTGCAGCAGCTCTCCGTGACCCTCATGGAGGGGTACATGCGGGCGGCGGCGCACGTGAGCCGCATGGCCGTGGGCGATCCGGACGCGAGCGTGTCCGAGACCACGTACAAGGTGCCCAAGACCGCGTCGCAGATGGAGCACGTGCCCGGCGCCCCCATGGGCACCCGGGGTGGCGTCTCGGTGGTCCACACCTTCCCCGCCGACGGGGAGTACCGCTTCAAGCTGGACCTCCATCCGGGGCCCACGGGCTTCCTCTACGGGATGACCATGCCCGGTGAGGTGCTCGAGGTCTCGGTGAACGGCGAGCGCGTGGCCGCTCTGGAGATCGACCGTTGGATGTCCGAGTCGGATCCCCTGGGGATGGTGATCCAGACCGACCCCGTCTTCGTGAAGGCGGGTCCCCAGCGGATCTCGGCGGCCTTCATCCAGCAGTTCGAGGGTCCCGTGGACGATCTGGTCACTCCGGTGGACTTCACCCTCGCCGACGCCATGATCGGGGGCGCCTACGGGGTGACCACGGCGCCCCACCTGCGCGACCTGGTCATCGGCGGCCCTTACGTGACCACGGGAGTGTCCGACACGCCCAGCCGGGAGCGCGTGTTCTCGTGCTACCCCGCCTCGGCGCCCGAGGAGCGCGCGTGCGCCGAGGAGATCGTGACGCGCCTGGCCTCCCGGGCCTACAGGCGCCCGGTGCGCCCCGACGAGTTGGAGGACCTGCTCGGGTTCTACGACGAGGAGACGGCGGAGTCGGGATTCGAGATCGGGGTCCGCACCGCGCTGCAGGCGCTCCTCACCAGCCCCCACTTCATCTTCCGCATCGAGCAGGCACCGGCCGACGCCGCGGCGGGAGACACGTACCGGCTGGACGACTACGACCTGGCGTCGCGCCTGGCGTTCTTCCTGTGGGCCTCGCCCCCGGACGACCACCTCATGGAGGTCGCTCGGGCCCAGGACCTGGGGGATCCCGCGGTGCTGGAGGCCGAGGCGCGCCGGATGCTGGCGGACCCCCGCTCCGGAGCACTGGCCACGCGGTTCGCCTCTCAGTGGTTGAGGCTCCAGGATCTGGAGAAGATCCACCCCGACGCGCAGCTCAATCCCTACTGGGACCACACCCTCACCGAGGCCATGGAGCGGGAAACGCTCATGCTCTTCCAGCACCTGGTGCGGGAGGACGGGAGCGTCTTCGAAATCCTGGACGCCGACTACACCTTCGTGAACGAGCGGTTGGCCCGTCACTACGGGATTCCGGGGGTCACGGGGAGGGAGTTCCGCAGGGTCGCGGTGAACAACGAGCAGCGCCGGGGGATCCTGGGGCACGGGAGTGTCCTGACCCTGACGTCGCACCCGGACCGGACGTCGCCGGTGCTGCGGGGGAAATGGGTCATGGAGGTGCTCCTGGGAAGCCCGCCGCCACCCCCGCCACCCAACGTCCCCGACCTGGATGCCACGGACGGGGTGGACTCGGGGCGGGAGCTCACCACGCGTGAGCGGATGGAGCAGCACCGTTCCAACCCCGCGTGCCTCTCCTGCCACCGCGTCATCGACCCCATCGGGCTCGCGCTGGACAACTTCGACGGAACGGGGGCCTGGCGGATCAAGGAGAACAGCGCCCTGGTGGACGCCGCCGGTGAGCTCTGGGACGGCACGCCCATCACCAGCCCGTCGGATCTGCGCAACGCCATCCTGCGGAAGCCTTCGGTGTTCGCCAGGACGTTCACGCGCAATCTCATGGCGTACGCGTTGGGACGCCGCGTGGAGGCCTACGACATGCCGACGGTGCGGGCCATCGAGCGCGCCGCCGCGGAAGAAGGGAATCGCATGTCGTCCTTCATACTCGGTGTGGTGGGGAGCCCCGCCTTCCGGATGAGCCGGGTCGAGGCGGTGGCGGACGGAGAAGGGATGGAAGGGATGCAGGAGCGGGAGTAGCGCACGCAACGGACCCACCGCCCACAGGGCGAACGAGGCTTCAGGAGGCTTCAGGATGATCGTCACGGGAAGACATATTTCGCGCCGTACCATGCTCCGGGGGATGGGTGCGACCGTAGCCCTCCCCTTCCTCGACGCCATGCTTCCGTCGGGACGGCTCCTGGCGCGCGTCCGCGGGGAGCTGGATCCCACGCGGCTCGTCTGCATCGAGATGGTGCACGGGGCCGCGGGGAGCAACGAGCTCGGCGCCAGCCGCAACCTTTGGTCTCCCGCCCAGGCGGGACGGGACTTCGACCTGTCGACCAGCAGCATGAGTCCCCTTGCGGCCTACCGGGACTACCTCACCATCATCAGCAACACCGACGTCCGGAACGCCGAGGCCCAGACGGCTCGTGAGATCGGGGGGGACCACTTCCGTTCCAGCGCCGTCTTCCTCACGCAGGAGCATCCCCGGCAGACCGAGGGCTCCGACGTGCGGGTGGGCGTGTCCCTGGACCAGATGTACGCCCAGCGCTTCGGCAACACGACTCCGATTCCGTCCATGCAGCTCTGCATCGAGAACGTGGACCAATCCGGGGGGTGCGCGTACGGGTACGCGTGCGTCTACACCGACACCATCAGCTGGGCGTCGGAGGACGAGCCCCTCCCCATGATCCGTGATCCGCGCGTGGCCTTCGACCAGCTCTTCGGAGCGGGCTCCACTCCGGAGGAGCGCGCCATGCGGCGGCGGACCGACCGGAGCATCCTCGACTGGATCGTGGGGGAAGTGGCGGATCTGAAGCGATCCCTCGGACCGGCGGACCGGCATCGCATCGACCGGTACCTGGAGAACATCCGCGAGATCGAACAGCGCATCAACCGCGTGGAGAACCACAACACCAGCGGAGAAGAGCGCGAGCTTCCCACGGCGCCCGCCGGCGTGCCCGACTCCTTCGAGGAGCACGTGAAGCTCATGTTCGACCTTCAGGCCCTGGCCTTCGCGTCGGACATCACCCGCGTGTTCTCCTTCAAGATGGGACGCGACGGATCGGCCCGCGTGTATCCCGGGAGCGGCGTGGACAAGCCCTTCCACCCCGCCTCGCACCATGGCGGCCGCGAAGACGCGGTGCTGGATTTCGCCAAGATCAACCAGTACCACGTGAGCATGCTCCCGTACTTCCTGGAGAAGCTCCAGAGCACCATGGAGGGAGACTCCCACCTCCTGGACAAGACCATGATCATCTACGGATCTCCCATGGGAGACTCGAACCTCCACAACCACAAGCGGTGTCCGCTCTTCGTGGTGGGGGGCGCCAACGGGCAGCTGCAGGGGAACGTCCACCACGTCACGCCGGACGGAACGCCCATGGCGAACGTCATGCTCGACCTCATGCACAAGCTGGGGATGGACGATCGGGAGAACTTCGGAGACAGCACGGGCATCTTCACGGTCTGACACGGAAACGAAGGGAGATCACACCATGGGACGCCGTTTGCATGTGAGCAGTGCGGGGGTGCTGGCGCTGGTCGGGCTGGCCGTTCTCCTTACCGGGGAGGCTCCGGTGGCCGACGCCGCCATGCGCGGCGACGCCGACGCGGTGCGAGTCCTCATCCAGCAGGGCGCCGACGTGAACGCGTCCCAGGGCGACGGAATGACCGCGCTCCACTGGGCCGCTTCGCGGGGCGACGCCGGGATGGCCAGGGTCCTCCTCGCCGCGGGGGCCGACGTGGAGGCGCGCACGCGCCTGGGAGACTACACCCCTCTCCTGCTGGCGGGACGCGCAGGGAGCGCGGAGATGGTGCGACTCCTGGTGGGGTCCGGGGCCGACGTGGGTGCCACCACCACCCATGGGGCGTCGGCGCTGCACTTCGCCGCCGGGGCCGGAAGCGCGGAGGCCGTGGCCCTCCTCCTGGACGACGGAGCCCTGATCGACTCCAAGGATACGGGGGAGGGCCAGACGCCCCTCATGTACGCGGCGGCCTTCGGTCGCCTCGGCGCCGTGCGGACCCTCCTGGATCGCGGCGCCGACGTGTCCATCACCTCCGACGTCGTGGACGTGGTGGCCCGCGAGGAGGCCGACGCGGCCGACCGGAAGGAGCGCGGCAAGCGGATGGCGCAGCTCCTGGGGACCCCCGACGAGGACGAGGACGCGCCCTCGGCGGAAGCCCCCGTCGATCCGGCGGCGGAGCTGAATGGTGAGGCGCCGCCGCCGCCCGAAGCCGTGGAGCAGCCGGCGGAGGGAGCGGGTCCGTCCGCGGAGGCGGCCGCCGCCGAGGATCCCGCCGCCGAGGATGCGCCCGAGCCCCTCTCGTACGGGGAGTTGGTGGCGGCGCAGGGAGGGCTCACGGCGCTCCACTTCGCCGTGCGTCAGGGTCACGGAGACGTCGTCGACGCGCTCCTGACCGCGGGAGCGGACATCGACCAGGTGACGGCGGGAGACCAGACGTCGCCACTCCTCCTGGCCGCCATCAACGGACACTACGACCTGGTGCTCTCCCTCCTCGGGCGGGGTGCGGATCCGTCCGTGGCCAGCCACGCGGGCGCCACGCCGCTCTTCGCGGTCCTCAACAACCGCTGGGCCCCCAAGGCGCTGTATCCCCAGCCCACCGCGTGGAAGCAGCAGGAAGCGGACTACCTGGACGTGATGGGGGCGCTCCTGGAAGCCGGGGCCGATCCGAACGCGCGCCTGACCAAGCATCTGTGGTACACGTCGTTCAACTTCGACCTCCTGGGCGTGGACTTCGCCGGCGCGACCCCGTTCTGGCGGGCGGCCTACGCCACCGACGTGGCGGCCATGCGCCTCCTGATGGCCCATGGCGCAGATCCGGACATCCCCACGCTCAGGCCGGCGGAGCGCCGCCGGCGGAGCCAGGGCGCCGAGGAAGAGGAGAAGGAAGACCCGTCGGGTCTCGCTCCCGTTCCCGTCGGCGGCCCGGGAGTCCATCCCCTGCACGCCGCCTCCGGCGTCGGGTACGGGCAGGAGTTCGCGGCCAACGCCCACCGGCACGTGCCGGGCGGGTGGCTTCCCGCGGTGCGCTACCTGGTGGAGGAGCTGGGCGCCGACGTGAACGTCCGGGACTTCAACGGATATTCCCCTCTCCACCATGCCGCGGCCCGGGGGGACAACGAGCTCATCCTGTATCTGGTGGAGAAGGGTGGGGACGTCATGCTGGTGAGCCGTGCCGGGCAGACCACCGTGGACATGGCCAACGGCCCCCAGCAGCGCGTGCAGCCCTACCCCGAGACCATCGCTCTCCTGGAGGGGATGGGGGCGGTCAACAACCACAAGTGCGTGAGCTGTTGATGCGCGGAGCGTGACGGCGCCCGTGGGTCGGATCTTCGCGGTTCCGGCCCACGGGTTCCGCCTTGCGCGAGGGCGGCCCGAAGGTGCACCCTGACTTCCCGTTTCCGAGCAGCCACTCCCAGGGGGTGCCGTGACAGGTCGAGTGATGGTCTTCGGGTGGGTGACCGCCCTGTGCATGGCCTCCTGCGGGGCTCCACCTCCTTCCGCGGCCCCCGACCTGGTCCGCACTGCGGATCCCCAGGCGCGCGGCTACACCGACGCCGACTTCCCCCGGGTCCAGGAGGTCGCCCCCGGGGTGTTCACCTACGAGCAGCTCCGCTCCGCGGGAGAGGAGCGGTTCACCACGGTGAGTCTCTTCGTGGTCACCGACGAGGGCGTGCTGGTGGCCGACGGCCAGGGGAGCGTGGAGGAGACCCGCCGCCTGGTGGACACCATCGGCCAGTACAGCGCCCGGCCCATCACCCACGTGGTGGTCTGCTCCGACCACGGGGATCACACGGCGGGCAACTCCGCCTTCCCCGCGGATGCCGCCTTCCTGGCCCACCCCACCTCCGCGGCGGTCCTGGCGGAGGCCGCCACGCGGGCCGCGCGGAGCGCCGGGTCCGAGGCGGAGGACCGCCCCCGGACGCCCCCCGTGGTGGTGCCCACCTGGCTCGTGGACGACTTCGAGGTCCTCCACCTGGGGGGGCGTGAGATCCACGTCCTCTTCCTGGGACGCGCCCATACCGGCGGCGACCTGGTGGTCTATCTTCCAGAGGAGAAGGTGCTCTTCATGAGCGAGACGTACCTCAACCGGGTCTTCCCCGCCATGCGGTCCGCGTACCCCACGGAGTGGGCCACCATGCTGGGGCGAGCCCAGCACATGGACGTGGAGACGTACGTGCCGGGCCACGGGTTCGTGGATCCGCCCGCCGTCCTGGAGGAGGAACTGGAGACGTACCGTCAGGCGGTGGCCGCCGTCATCACCGAGGGGATGCGGCTCCACCGGGCGGGGGTCCCGGTGGAAGAAGCGGTGGAGGTGGCGGAGTTCGGGCCGCTGGAGGAGTGGAGTCTGCGATCGAGCCAGGCCGGAACGGCCATCCGGCGGGTGTACGCGGAGTTGAACGGAGAGTTGAAGCCATGAGTGTGTTGATCCCGAGCGCGGCCTCCCGGGAGGGGAACGAGCCCATCTTCGCCCTCAACGCGGAGGCGCGCAGGCGGGCGGAGGCGGGCGAGTCCATCCTCAACGCCACCCTGGGCGTCCTCACCCTGGACGACGGCTCCCTGGCGGTGATGGATTCAGTGGCGGAGGCGTTCCACGAGGTGCCCATGCGCCTGGCCGCGGCGTACGCTCCCATCTCCGGTCCTCCCGGCTTCCTGGCCGCGGTGGAGCACGACCTCTTCGGGGGTGGGGAGTTGGCCGGGCAGGTGGTCTCCGTGGCCACCCCGGGGTCCACCGGCGCCATCTACCAGGCCATCGTGAACTTCCTGGAGCCGGGGCACGCCGCGCTGACTCCCAGCTTCTACTGGGGCCCGTACCGGGTCATCGCCGAGCACGTGGGCCGCCGTGTGGACGTGTTCCCCATGTTCACCCCGGAGATGCGCTTCGACCTCGATGCCTTCGCGGCGGGGTTGGACCGCACGCTCTCGGCTCAGGGGCGCGCGTTGATCCTCTTCAACTTCCCCTGCAACAACCCCACGGGGTACTCCCTGGACCGGGAGGAGTGGCGCGCGGTGGGAGAGATCGTCAGGGAAGCGGGGCGGAAGGCGCCGGTGGCCTTCTTCCTCGATCACGCGTACGCCCATTTCGGGGGACCCGGCTCCGGGGGATGGTTGGACGCGGCCCCCGACATGCTGGAGTCGTCCACGCTCATGGTGGGGTGGACGGTGTCCAAGTCCTTCACGCAGTACGGCGCCCGGGTGGGCGCGCTGGTCGCGCTCCATCGCGCCCCGGAGGAGCGCGCCCGCATCGCCGACGCGGTGGGGTACACCTGCCGCGCCACCTGGTCCAACTGCAACCACCGGGGGATGATCGCCGCGCAGGCGCTCCTCACCGATCCGGTTCTCAAGGCGCGCGCCGACGCGGAGCGGGAGGATCTCATCACCCTCCTGGGACGCCGGGTGGACGCCTTCAACGCCGCCTCGGAGAGGGCGGGGGTGCGCCACCCTCGCTACGAGGGAGGGTTCTTCACGACGGTGCTCACCCCCGACGCCGAGGTCACCGCCGCGGCCATGCGGGACCGGGGTGTGTACGTGGTCCCCATGGAGGGAGCGGTCCGCGTGGCCATCTGCTCCACCCCGCTGGCGGCCGTCCCCCGTCTGGTGGAGGCCCTCGGCGCGGGTCTGGCCGCGGCGGAAGGGTAGGCGCCGGCGGGGAGACCGCCGAAAGCGTTTCCGGCGCTACCGCCCGGCCGCCGCGCGCCCCACGGCCAGCGCGTCGGGCTCCGTGACGATGATCACCCGGAAGCCCTCCTCCAGGCGCCCGGCGATGTCGGCGACGCCCGCCGTGACGCCGCAGGGGACGTCGAACTCCTTGCACGCGGCCAGAACCGTCTGGATGGCGTTCTCCACCGCTTCCATGTCGCCGTCGTAGGCGCGGCGCAGGTCCCCGGGTCCCGCGAAGACGATGCTCAGCCCCGGTGTGGCCATGATGTCCCGCGCGTGGGCGATCCCCTCCTGGTCTTCGATGATGAGGACGTCCAGGAGCTCTCCGTGGGCGACCCCCGGCCAGAGCCCGGCCTCGTCCCCCGCCAGGAACTCCACCGACAGGGCCGCTTCCTCACCGCTCGTCATGTGGGGAAAGACGATGCCGTCCACCCCGGCGGCCAGCGCTTCGGCCACCTGCGCCCGGGTGCCCTCGGCGTCCGTGTGGATGGGCGGCGTGCGCAGCAGCACGGGCTGGGCCGTCACGCCGCGGGCCGCCGCCCCGTCGGCCATCCCGGCCAGGTATTCCTGCATCCCGGGAACGTCGAAGGGGCCCGTCTCCATGGAATAGAGGACGAAGTCCGCGTCCCGCGTCTCGACGATGGCGGCACCCTGCTCGCGGGTCATGGCGCCGGAGAACACGCCGAACACCGGATGCCCGGCGGCCAGGTGTTGCACGATGGTGTTCGGAGAGGATGCCGCCGGGACCGACACACCGGCGTCGCCGTCGGGGGTCGGGGCGTCGGTGCAGCCCACCGCCAGGAGGGCGATGCCCGACAGTCGGAGAAGTCGGGCGGGGTGGAGCGGGGGGCGCGGCGAAGGCATGGAGACCATCCGGAAGATGTGGGCAGTGGAGTCGGCACGGTACGGTTTCGGGAAGGCGGGACGCAAGTCGGCTGCCAGCCCGTGCGCGAACACCGGTTAACTCGGAACGACACGGGACCGACGCTGTTGTTACAGGAGAAGAAGCCATGATCACACGCCGGAAGGCCCCCCTCTCCCAGGAAAGCGAGTTCGCCCTGGGCGAGTTGTTTTTTTCAACGACGGACAAGACCGGCCGCATCCGCGGCGGCAACGACGTGTTCCGGCGCGTCGCCAAGTACTCCCTGGAGGAGATGATCGGCGAGCCGCACAGTCTCGTCCGGCATCCGGACATGCCCAGGGCGATCTTCCATCTCCTCTGGGAATACATCCAGGCGGGGAAGCCCATCGCGGCCTACGTCAACAACATGGCCAGCGACGGCTCGTACTACTGGGTCGTGGCCACGGTGGTCCCCATCCCGGGGCACGACGGATATCTGTCCGTGCGGATGAAGCCCACCAGCGACCTCTTCCCGGTGATGATGGACGCGTACGCCCGGCTCCGGGCCATCGAGCGCGAGTACGAGGAGAGGGGTGATCGCAGGGGTGGGCTGCAGGCGTCGGTGGAGCAGTTGGGGCCGTTGCTCCAATCGCTGGGCTTCGACGACTACGATCAGTTCATGTATGCCATGCTCCCGCGGGAGATCCGTCTCCGCCAGGAGGGGATGCGGGAACTCCTGAAGGTTCCATCGGAGGGGGAGACGTCCTCCCGTTCCAAGGGCCATCTGGCCAAGGTTCTCCAGGGATGCATCCGCATAGAGCAACTGCTCGACAGGCAGTTCGGGCAGCTGGACGCCTTCATCGCGCTGAGCGCCAAGCTGGACGACAAGTCGCGCTTCGTGCGGGGCCTGGCCGGGGACGTACGCCTGGTGTCGATGAACGCCACGTCGGCCTCCCGGAGGATGTCGGGTGCGGGAGTCACCCTGGGGGTGGTCGCGCACACGATGGGGTTCCACGCCGAGGAGAGCGCGGAGCTGGCCACCACCCTGGAGCGGTACAACGCCGCCGCCGCCGCCGCCCTGCGTGAATCCGCCTTCCTCATCGGCGTCGCGAAGCTCCAGACCGACATGGTCCGGATCTTCGTGGAGGAGATCATCGAAGTCGCCGCCGGTGGAGGGACGGACCACAGGAGTGGCCGGGTGGCCAACGAGGGACTCGAGGCGTTGGTGGTCTGTCTCGCCCACGGCGTGCGGAAGCTGTTCGAAACGTACCGCGGACTCATCGATCGCCTGGACGGCCTCACCGTCCACCTGGCGGAGCTGTACCGTCTGATCCAGATGCTCGAGATCACCCACCTCACGGGGAGGGTGGAGGCCAGCAAGATCGAGGGAGCCGACGAATTCGACGCGCTCTTCTCCCAGGTTTCCCGACAGGTCCAACTGGCCCGGTCGGAGCTGCGGGACTTCGGTGATGCCGTGGAGCACACCCGCGGGGACGTCGCGCGTCTCGCCCGCGTCGAGCCGGAGATCCTTCGCCACCTGGACGAGATCGCGCGCCTCTCTTCCACGGAGGAGGATGCGCGGGAGCAGCCCGTCCAGCCCGTGGCCGCGACACCCGCTCCACGGACCGGAAGGGCCAGGGTGCCCGCCGGAGTGTGACCCCGCGAGTCCGGTTCGCGGCACCCTGAACGGGGCGGAGCACGTCGTCGTTGCTCCCCGGCCACTGTCCGGATAACGTTGGAACTCCAGTCGTTGTCCGTGTCAGTGCGCGTCAGAGGGATGGGGATGCTCAACGTTACGAGAAATGTAGGCACCGTGGACCGGGTGCTCCGCAGCGGGATCTCCATGGCCATGCTCTATTTCGGATTCATGGAGAACGCTCTGGTCACCGACCCCGTGGCCCGCGGAATCCTCGCCGTGATGGGCGTCTTCTTCTTCGTCGTGGTGCTGCTGGGGCATTGCCCCCTCTACGTGCTGGTGGGAATCAACACCTGCGGGTCTCCCTCCGCCGCTTCCGGAACCGACTGATCGACGGTTCCGGCAGATGACGCTCCGCAATCAGCTTCTTTCGTATTTTTCCGCGGTCATTCTGGCCGTGGTGGCGCTCTTCGGCTGGAATGCGTATCGGATCGCGTCGGGCGCCACGGAGCGTCAGCGGGACGCGTTGGTGGTGGAACACGTCGGGCAGTTGGCGCGGGCGCTGTCGGTGGTGGATCCGGAGGGGATGGACGCGGCCCGGTTGGACGCCGTCTTCGCCACCTCGGCGGAGGTGGGGTACGCGGTGGCCGTGGTCGGTCCGCAGGGCACGGCGGTCATGAGGAAGAGCCTGGATCCCCGGATCGGAGAGGATCTCGACCAGGTGGACCTGGCCGCCATCGCGGGCTCTCCGGGAGCGCAGGGCACGCTGCGGGTCGCCGACCACGCCTACGAGTGGGCCAGCGCGGCCATCCCCGGCACCCCGTACCTCCTGGTCTACGTCTTCCCGGAAGGGGACGGCCTCCGGTATTCCGGATTGGCGTCCCGCATGATCGCGCTGGCGCTCTTCATGGGGTGGATCTCCGTCTGGGTGGCATTGGTGATCTCCACCAAGGTGTCGGACCGGTTGAAGGCGCAGTCCGACGAGATCGAGCGCCAGGCCACCCACGACGCGCTCACCGGGCTCCCCAATCGTCTCTGGATCCTCCGCCGGTTGGAGCAGGAGATCGCACGCCAGCCGGATAGCGGAAGGAAGCTGGCCATGATCACCATGGACCTGAACCGGTTCAAGGTCATCAACAACACGCTCGGCCACGACGTGGGAGACGCCCTGATCCAGGAAGTGGGGAAGACCCTGCAGGACAGTCTGTGGGAGTCCGATGGCCTGGCGCGCACCGGAGGCGACGAGTTCGCGCTCCTCATGCCCATCCGGGACGAGGCGCACTGCTACCTCCTCATGGACAAGATCGTGGGTGCCCTGGAGGGGCCCGTGGTGGTCGGCGGCATCACCCTGGAGGTGAGCGTGAGCCTGGGCACCGCCGTCTACCCTGCCCACGGAGACGACGCCGCCAGCCTGATCCGGTGTGCCGAGGTGGCCATGTACAGCGCCAAGGAGGAAGGCGTACCCTACGCGATCTACGACCCGGAGTCGGATCCCAACAGCGTCGAGCACCTCATGCTCATCAGCGACCTGCGCCAGGCGGAGGATCTGGACCAGCTGGAATTGCACTACCAGCCCAAGGTGAGCGTCGGCACGGGGCGGGTGGAGGGCGTGGAGGCTCTTCTCCGGTGGAGCCACCCGGAGCGCGGGTCCGTTTCGCCGGCGAACTTCATCACCCTCGCCGAGCAGTCCGGGGCCATCAAGGATCTCACGGAGTGGGTCCTGGACACGGCCATCGAGCAGGCCGCGGCGTGGCGGGACCAGGGTCACGACCTCCGCGTTTCGGTGAACCTTTCGGCGCGCGTTCTCCGGGACATGGATCTTCCCTCCACGATCCACGAGATACTCCACGCGTACGGGCTCCCCCCGGACCGTCTCGAGCTGGAGATCACCGAGACCGCCATCATGATGGATCCCAAGCGGGCCATGGCCATCCTGACCACGCTGAACAGCTTCGGGATCCGCCTCTCGGTGGACGACTTCGGAACCGGCTACACGTCTCTGGCGCACCTGAAGCAACTCCCGGTCCACGAGATCAAGATCGACCAGGCGTTCGTCACCAACATGATGGAAGACCGCGAGCACGCAGTGATCGTGCGCGCCATCATCGATCTGGCCCACAGCATGGGTCGTTCCGTGGTGGCCGAAGGCGTGGAGGATCGCAGGACCTTCGAGGAATTGGCGCGGCTGGGCTGCGACACCATTCAGGGCTACTACGTGTCCCGGCCGCTCCCCGTGTGTCCCCTGATGGACTGGTTCGCCGCAGGGGAATGGAAATCGCCGGTCGTGGGGGCGGGAGAGGTCGATGCCTGACCTTCCGACTCCGTCGGCCACATTTCGAGGACCCCGTCCAGCGGACGCTCATGACCCAGCACATCCGTCGTGCCCTCGCGCACATCGTACTCGCCGGTGTATCGCTCCTCTTCTCGGCGGGCGTCGCGGAAGCCCAGGAGTCCACCAGCCTCACGCTCGAGGGTCTGGACCGCCCCGTGGAGATCCTGGTGGACCGTTGGGGAATCGCCCACATCTACGCCGAGACGGAGCACGACCTCTTCTTCGCCCAGGGATGGAACGCGGCCCGTGACCGGCTCTTCCAGCTCGAGCTCTGGCGGCGACAGGCCACGGGCACCGTGGCCGAGATCCTGGGCCCGCGGGAACTGAACAGGGACATCGGCACGCGGCTGTTCCGCTTCCGGCGCGACCTGGAGCAGGAGCTTCGCCACTACCACCCTCGCGGCGTCGAGATCGTGGGCGCGTACGTCGAGGGAATCAACGCGTACATCGCCGAGACCCGGCGGAACCCCGAGCTCCTTCCCGTGGAGTTCGGTCTCCTGGGGATCCGCCCGGGAACCTGGACGCCCGACGTGGTGATCTCCCGCCACCAGGGCCTCCTGGGCAACATCGGCGCCGAGCTGGGCTACGGTCGGAGCGTGGCGGCCCTGGGGCCGGAGACGGTGAAGGAGCTCGGGAGCTTCGGCCCGGGCGATCCGGATCTCTCCCTGGATCCCGCCATCGACGGCGAGGGACTCTCCCAGGACATCCTGGGGCTGTACGACGCCTTCCGCGGGAGCGTCCGCTTCCTTCCGGAAGACATCGTGGCGGCGCACCGGGGGGACGAAGACGCCTTCGCCCTGCTGGAGACCGCGGCGGAGGAGGCCGCCTTCGCGCCCGCCTACGATCCCGCGCAGAACGTGGGCTCCAACAACTGGGTGGTGAGCGGAAGTCGTTCGGAGAGTGGGTATCCCATGATGGCGAACGACCCGCACCGCTCCCAGGCCGCGCCCTCCCTGAGGTACTGGGTCCATCTCGTGGGTCCGGGGTGGAACGTCATCGGAGGGGGAGAGCCCTCCCTTCCAGGGGTGTCCATCGGGCACAACGAGTACGGCGCGTGGGGCCTCACCGTATTCGCCACGGACGGGGAGGACCTCTACGTCTACGACACGAACCCGGACCGTCCCCACGAGTATCTCTATCGCGGGGAGTGGGAGGCCATGTCGGTGATCCGGGAGGAGATCCCCGTGAAGGGCGGGGCGCCCCACGCCGTGGACCTGAAGTACACGCGCCACGGGCCGGTGGTCTACGAGGACCCGGTTCGTCACAAGGCCTACGCGGTGCGCGCGGCGTGGATGGAGGTGGGGGGCGCCCCCTACCTGGCGTCCCTCCGCATGGATCAGGCCCGTACCTGGGAGGAGTTCCGCGAAGCGTGTACCTGGTCCAACATCCCCGGTGAGAACATGGTGTGGGCCGACCGGACGGGGACCATCGGGTGGCAGGCGGTGGGGATCGCGCCCGTCCGGCGCAACTGGAGCGGTCTGGTGCCCGTGCCGGGAGACGGCCGGTACGAGTGGGACGGCTACCTTCCCATCCAGGCCAAGCCCCACGTGGTGGACCCGCCCGAGGGGTACTTCGCCACCGCCAACAACGACCTCATCCCCCGGGACTACGAGTTCATGGACGCGGTGGGCTTCGTCTGGTCGGATCCCTACCGGTGGCTCCGCATCGTGGAAGTCCTGGGGAACGGCACACGCCACTCCATGGCGGACATGATGCAGCTCCAGACCGACGAGCTCTCCATTCCCGCCCGTCAGCTGGTGCCGCTCCTGGAGAGCCTGTCCGCCGCCGACCGCCGCGTGGAGGACGCGCGCCGCAGGCTCCTGGCCTGGGATCACGTCATCGACCGGAACTCCGTGGAGGCGGGGATCTACGTGGCCTGGGAAGCCGCCCTGCGGAGCGCCGTGAACGAGCGGCTGGTTCCTCGCGACGCCGGACGGGGCCTCACGCTGGGGCTGTCCAAGGTCGTCGAGACGCTCCAGATCCCGCCCGGGGAGTTCGGGCCCGACCCCATGCGGGCTCGCGACGGGATCCTGATCTCGGCCCTGGCCGACGCCGTGGAGGAACTCACGCGGAAGCTGGGGCGAGACATGGACGGGTGGCGCTGGGGGCAGGCGGGGTACCACCACGCCTACCTGCGCCACCCCCTGGGGACGGCGGTGGACGCGGCCACCCGGGCCCGCCTCGAGGTGGGACCTCTTCCCCGCGGCGGGTACGGCTCCACCGTGAACCAGACGGGGAACGGAGACAACCAGACGTCGGGAGCGTCGTTCCGCATCATCGTGGACACCGGCGACTGGGATCGCGCCGTGGGGATGAACACCCCCGGCCAGAGCGGAGACCCCGACGATCCGCACTACCGCGATCTCTTCCGCGACTGGTCCAACGACCGGTTCTTCCCCGTGGTCTATTCGCGGGACCGGGTGGAAGCCGCCGTGGCCCGCCGCATCGAGCTGAAGCCGGCGGGGTGAACCCGGCGCGGATCCGGGTGGGGTGTATCGGGGCGGGGGCGCCGGGGGTCAGTACCCGGCGCCCCCCTCCTCGATCTCGAGGAGCTTCTTCTTCCGCCACACCCCGCCTCCGTATCCCGAGAGGGAGCCGTCCGCCGCCACCACGCGGTGGCAGGGGATGACGATGGCCAGGCGGTTCTGGCCGTTGGCGCGCGCCACGGCGCGGACGGCGGTGGGCCGTCCGATGATCCGGGCCATCTCCAGGTAGCTGCGCGTCTCTCCCGGGGGGATGGCCCGGAGCGCGTCCCAGACCGTTTCCTGGAAGGGAGTCCCCGGGGACGCCAGGGGGACGGTGAACCCGGCCCGGCGGCCGGCGAAGTACTCGTCGAGCTCCTCGTGGAGGGCGCGCAGCACCTCGTTGGTTCCCGGCACGTACACGCATCCCAGGAGCTTGCCCAGCTTCCGCAGCTGGGTGGGGAGCATGCGGCGATCCGCGAACTCCAGGAGGTAGAGGCGCTCCGCGTCCGCCGCGGCGATGACGGGACCCAGCGGGGTGGGGATCCGCGTCACCTGGAGGAGTGGGGCGCCGTCGAGGCGGGTGGGAGGGGCGCCGGCGAGCTTCCGCAGCGCCTCCGAGAACCCGGAGAGCGATTCGTACCCCGAGTCGAAGGCGGCCCGGGAGACGGTGTCTCCCTCCTGGATCCGCCCCAGCGCGGCGCCCAGCCGCAGCGCCCGCGTGTAGGCGTGGAACGTCATCCCGTGGTGGGCCTGGAACCAGCGCCGCACCCGGGTGGGATCGGCTCCCAGTGCGGTGAGGTCGGCGTCTCGCCAACGCCGGCCCGGGTCGCCCTCCACGGCGGACATGACGCCCTCCAGCCAGGAGGGCACCTCGCCCGGCCGGACCATGGGGCGGCATCGCAGGCAGGGCCGGTAGCCCGCCAGGAGGGCGTCCCGGGTGGAAGGGAAGAACTCCACGTTCTCGGGCTTCGGCTTCCGCGCCGAGCACGTGGTGCGGCAGAAGATTCCGGTGGTGCGGACACCGGTGACGAAGACGCCCTCGTACGCGCCGTCCCGATTCAGGAAGGCGGTGAGCATCTCGTCGCGGGGGGGAAGGGTGTGTGTATTCATGAGGGTAAGGTGGGCCTCGCCCGACGGCCCGGCCACCGGAATCCGGACAGGGAATTCCGGCGCGGCCTCACGGCGTGCGCGTGAGCGCCATCCACGCCCGTTCCGCGATGGCGGCGTCCTGGACGCCCACCCCGGTGAGGTCGCACACGATGATCTCGTGGGCACTCTCCCGCCCGGGAAGATCTCCCGCCACGATGGGGCCCAGCTCTCCGTACACGTCGGCGGCCTCCATGGCTCCGGCGGCCACGGCGTGGTGCAACTCGCCCAGGCGGACGCACTGCGTAGTGAGATCGGTCACCACCTTGTCGGCGGTCACCAGTACCCGGGGGTGGAGCTCCTGCTTCTCCGGGCCGTCGGACCCGAGGGCCACCACGGTGACGCCCGGCGAGAGCCACTCCGCCTGGACCAGGGGCTCCCGGGAGGGAGTGGCCGTGACGACGAGATCGGCACCGGCGACCGCGCCCTCCGGCGACTCCACGGCCGTCACGGGAACCCCCAGCTCCCGGGAGGCCTCCTCGGCGAAGGCGTGGCGCCGGTCCGGCGACGGCGACCAGGCGCGCACCCGGGAGAATTCCCGCACCCGCCGCATGAGGCGGAGCTGCATCCGTCCCTGGACTCCGGTTCCCAGCACCGCCACCTCCAGCGGTCGCTCCGCGGCCAGGTGACGTACCGCCAGCGCCCCCGCCGCGGCGGTGCGCAGGTCGGTGAGGTATCCGTTGTCGGCCAGGAGCCCCAGCGGGAAGCCGGTTTGGGCGTCGAAGACGAGCACGAGCCCCGATCCCGAGGGCAGCCCCCGGCCGGTGTTGGCGTAGAACCCCGACGCCACCTTGAACGCGAACACCGGCGCTCCCTGGACGTACGCGCCCTTCACGTGGACCTCGCCGCGCACGGCGGGGATGTCCAGCCCCACCGGAGGCGGAAGGGTGACCGCGTTGCCGGCCAGCGCCCGGAAGGCCGCTTCGGCGCCGGCGAGGGCATCGGCGTCGGTGACGGCGGCGCGGATCTCTTCTTCCTGGTACGTGAGGATGCGCGGGCGCGGGGATGCGGTCATGGGGTCTTCCAGTCCTGGGGCCGTGCCGTGCGTTTCAGCTCCTGGGGATTCCGGCGGAACCAGCGTGCCACCAGGAGGATCTCCGCCGCCTCTTCCGCCGCCAGGGCGGAGGGCGGGTGGTCCGGCCCGGAATATACCGCCTCCAGGGCGGCCTTCGTGCGCTCACGGGCTCGGCGGCCGCGCGGGTAGGGGAGGTCGTCGAGGATCCGCCCTCTCCGGATCAGGTAGATGCGGTCGTCGCCGGCGAACCCGGAGACGCGATAGACGAAGGAGAGGTCCTCCACCTGTCCGCGGAAGGCCGTCAGGTCCGCCTGGAAGGACTTCAGCCGCTCCAGGCGGTCCCTCAGCACGGCGGCGTATTCGAACTCCATGCGCGAGGCGGCTCCGGCCATCCGCTCCTCGAGCTCGCGCAGGGGACGGTGGGCCCGCCCCTCGAGGAAGCGCCGGGCCAGGGTCACGGCGTCGCGGTACTCCACCGCGCTGGGGCGGCCGCAGCACGGGGCCAGGCAGGTGCGCAGGTCGGCGCGCATGCACCGGGGAGGGCGCGCCGCCCGGAAGATCTCGAGCTGATCGGAGAAGAACACCTGCGTCTGGGCCGGGCAGTCGCGCAGCCCCAGCACCTTCCCGAGCTCCCGTACCGTGCTCCGCAGCGCCCCCACCCGGGGGAAGGGCCCGTAGTAGGTCGCGCCGTCGTCCACCACCTTCGAGACCGAGAGCATGCGGGGCGCCCGTTCCCGGGTGACCTTCACGAAGGCGTAGATCTTCCGGCGCCGGTGCTCCACGTTGAAGCGGGGCTGCCAGCGCTGGATGAGCTTCATCTCCCGGACCAGGGCGGCGAATTCGTTCGGGATGTCCTCCCACTCCACGGCGGAGGACTCCTGCACCAGCTCCCACGCCTTCTCTCCCCGGGGCGCCCGGAAGTAGGAGAGGAGGCGCGACCGGAGCCGGACCGACTTCCCCACGTACAGCAATTCCCGTCCCGGACCGTAGAACCGGTACACGCCGGGACGGTTCTCCGCCCGCGCGCTGACGAAGGCCTTGAGGGAGGGGGTGGTCACCGGAAAGGAGGGGGTGGGGGTTCGTGGTTTCTTCGGGAAGATACGGTCCCGAAGATGTCCCATCCAGACATTGCCCGCGCGGGTGCGTTTCGGATACTGTCCGTCCATGAACGATACCAGCGATTCCAAGATCATCCGAGATCCCGTCTGGAACACCATCCGCCTCGATCCCACGGCGGTCCGCATCGCGGACACGGCGGAGTTCCAGAGGCTCCGGTACATCCGGCAGCTCGGCTTCGGCCACCTGGTGTATCCGGGGGCCACCCACACCCGCTTCGACCACGCCCTGGGGGTCTACCACCTGACCCGCACGGCGTTGCGCCACCTGAAGGAGCGGGGGGACGTCCCCGAGGAGGTGTGGGAAGGGGAGGCCCTGGTGGCCTACGCGGCGCTCCTCCACGACATCGGCCACTACGCCTTCTCCCACGCCCTGGAGGAGCTGGAGTCGAGCCAGGTCCCCATGGATCACGAAGAGGTGGCTCGCCGGTTCTTCCGCTCCCCGGCGCTCCGGGAGGTGTTGGAGCCGCTGGGTCCCGACGCCGGCGAGCGCATCCACGAGATCATCCGGGGGGAGAGCACCCTCCCGTTGAGCGGGCTGGTGAGCGGGAGCCTGGACCTGGACAAGATGGAGTACCTCGGGCGCGACGCCCTCTTCTGCGGCGTGCCCTACGGCCAGGTGGACGTGGACCGGCTCCTCCAGGGTCTGGTCGTCCTCCAGGACCCGGAGAGCGGCGGGTGGGAGATCGGGGTCCAGGAGAAGGCGGTGGCCTCGCTGGAGTCGCTCCTCTTCGCCAAGTACCAGATGTTCAGGAACGTCTACTGGCACCACGCCGTCCGCGGGGCGACGGCGCTCTACAAGCGCATCGTGGAGGACGCCGTGAAGGACGGACTCATCGACGCCGACGAGCTGGTGGGGCCCACCGACGAGGAACTCCTGTACGAGATCGGCCGGCGGGCCCACGAGGACGACTCGGCGGTGGCGGACCGCATCGCCAATCGGTGGCTCCCCGCCCTGCGCCACCGGCGGCTCCCCAAGAGACTCCTGGAGATCAGCTCCGCGGACCTCCAGGGGCGGAAGGTGGAGGACTGGGCCGTGTGGGAGTCGCCGTGGAAGCGGGTGGTGGAGGACGAGTTCGCGGAGGAGTGGGGGCTGGAGTCGGGGGAGGTCATGATCGACTTCCCGGCCAAGGAGGCCATGTTCCAGGTGAACGTCCTCATGCGCCGGCGCAACGGGATGGTCGTGCGCCTGGGCGACCAGGGGCTCCCGGGGATCCTCGACCTCCCCATGGTGGCCCGTGAGCTCTATCGGACGGCCCGCGTGTTGAGGGTGTTCACCTTCGAGCGGCGGGACGTCCCCACCGAGGCACTGGTGGACCGCATCGCGCGTCCGCTGGAGTGACTACTCCCGAACCAGGCCCAGAACCACGGTGATGTTGTCGCGCCCGCCCGCGGCCTTGGCGGCGTCCACCAGGGCGGTGGCGATCCCGTCCAGGGAGGCCATGGGATCGGAGGAGCCGGCGGGATCACCGAGGAGCATGAGCCGGAGGATCTCCGTGTCGGCGACCATCCCGGTGAGTCCGTCGGTGCAGAGGAGGAAGACGTCCCCCGCGCGGATGGCGCCCGTGGATGTCTCCACTTCCGGGGTCTCGCCCCCCATGAGGGCGCGCTCCAGAACGTGCCGGAGGGGGTGTCTCTTCGCCACGTCGTGGCCGATGATCCCGTTGTCGACCTGACGCTGGACCCAGGTGTGGTCCGACGTGAGCTGCACCAAGGCACCGTCCCGCAGGAGGTAGGCACGGGAGTCGCCCACGTGGCCGATGGCGTACCGGCCGTGTACGCCGTCCACGCGGAGGAGGGTGAGGGTGGTGCCCATCCCGGCCGGAGCCTCGGGCTCTCTCAGGCCTTCCTGGATGGCCGCGTCGGCCCGGACGACCCGTTGCGCCATGTCGGTGGCCATCGCCTCGGCGCCATATTCGGAGGAGCCCGAACCCGCTTCCGGCGCGGTCCCGGCCACCGCCTCGATGGCCAGCCCGCTCGCGATGTCGCCGCTCGGGTGGCCGCCCATTCCGTCCGCGACGGCCAGGAAGCCGTCCGCCCCACTCACGAGGAAGGAATCCTCGTTACGGGGTCGGACCAGCCCCGGATCGGTGAGGCCCGTGGCCATGAAGGAAAAAGTCACCGCGCTGGCATTCCCGGGACTTGGGTGTATGTTGGACCCGATCCCCTCCTGGTCGAGGCGGGGTAGAGGTCCGTCCCTGAATGGATAACAGGAATGGACTCCGTGCAGGAGCACCCTCCCGAAATATGCGAAAAAGAGGTGACCACGGGGCGTCGGCCACCGGTCCCGGGGTCAAGGGAACTCCCTTTTGTGCCGAGGTTACTAGGGAGGACAACTAGATTGACAGCTCTTGACACGGCCCGCATATTGAAGGGCTAAATATCCAGCGTTGCCCGGGCAGTGTCCCGGTCTGATTGTCCGTACAATAGATCATCCGGGCGGATCACCGTTCCGGATCCGAAGGAGATAGAATGGCTACTGCCACCCGCCGTAAGCGCAAGGGGAAGGGAAACCTCCTCTCCGGCTTCGACGCCAGCGTCGAAGAGCAGAGCGCGCTGGACCAATACCTCCGGGATGTCAGCCGCCACGAGCTCATCACGCCGGACCGCGAGAAGGAACTCGGTGCGCTGGCGCAGTTGGGTGACGAGGAAGCCATCCAGGAACTCGCGCGCGCCAACCTGCGCTTCGTCATCAGCGTGGCCAAGAAGTATCAGAACCGCGGTGTGTCCCTCACGGATCTCATCCAGGAGGGGAACGTCGGCCTGGTCACTGCGGCCCGGAAGTTCGATCCCGAGCAGGGCGTGAAGTTCATCAGCTACGCCGTGTGGTGGATCCGGCAGGCCATCCTGGCGTCCCTGGCGAACCACGGACGTGCCGTCCGCGTGCCGCTCAACCGCGCCAGCGATCTCGCCCGTATCTTCCGCGAGAAGGAGCGCCTCAAGCAGGAGAAGGGACGCGAGCCCACCAGTGAGGAGTTGGCCGAGGCCACCGATCTCACCCCGGAGCTCGTCGAGTCCCTCCAGACGCTCAACGCCGCCGAGATCCGTCTCGACGCGCCCATCGGTGATTCCGAAGACTCCCAGCTCGTGGAGCGCTTCATCACCGAGGAGGCCGCCGAGCCCGAGATCGAGGTGGAGAGCCGGCTGCTCACCGAGGCCATCACCGAGGCGTTGTCCACCCTCGAAGCGCGTGACGCCAAGGTGCTGCGTCTGTACTTCGGGCTCGAGGGCGAGCGTGAGCACACCCTCGAGGAGATCGGGAACATGCTGGGCGTGACGCGTGAGCGGATTCGTCAGCTTCGTGACCGGGCGCTGCGGCGCCTCCGCGAGGGAGACAAGGGAACCGCGCTGGAGTCGTTCGCGGCGTGAGTCTCGGCCGGACCGGCCCGTCGGTTCGCACGGTAGGGGACCCCTCTTCAGCCTTCATCCGGAGGCCGAAGAGGGGTCTTCGTCGTTCCGGGGGGCATCCGGGATGAAGGGCACCGTGTACGGCACCACCGGGGGAGTGTACCGCGTCCTCCTCGACGATGGCGGGTACGTGGAGTCCACCCTGCGGGGCCGCCTGAAGAAGGACGTCCGCCAGGGGGACCGCGTGGTCATCGGAGATCGGGTACGGCTCGAGGGCGATCCGGGCTCCCTGGCGGTCACGGAACGGCTGCCGCGGGCGTCGGAGCTCACCCGGCGGGGCGTGGGGATACGCCGGCCCAAGGTGGTGGCGGCGAACCTCGATCGCGTCTTCGTGGTGTTGGCCGCGGTGGATCCCGCTCCCCACCTCGAGGTGATCGACCGGCTCCTGGCCGTGGTGGAATCGTGCCGGCTTCCGGCGGTGCTGGTGGTCAACAAGGTGGACCTTCCGGGCGGGGCGGAAGCCGCCCGGAGCCTGGCGGAGCTCTATGGGCCCGTGGGGTACGAGGTCCTGTCGGTGAGTGCGGAGTCGGGGGCGGGCCTCGAGGAGTTCGCCGCCCTCCTGCGCGCGGGCACGTCGGCGCTCATCGGTCCGTCGGGAGTGGGGAAGTCCACGCTCCTCAACGCCGTGGATCCGGACCTGGACCTCCGCACCGGTGAGGTGTCGGCGCGCACGGGGACGGGGAAGCACACCACCGTCGGGTCGCGGCTGATTCCTCTGGCGGGGGGCGGCCGCGTGGCCGACACGCCGGGGTTCGGCGACGTGGGCGTGTGGGGGCTGGAGCCCGAGGAGGTGGAGCGCTGCTTCCCGGAGTTCGAGCCCTTCCTGGACGAGTGCCGGTTCCGCAGCTGCGCCCACCTCCGCGAACCCGATTGCGCCGTGCGCGCGGCTCTGGCCGAGGGAACCATCCCGGAGAGCCGCTACGCCAGCTACGTGACGCTGCGGGAAGAGGCGGTCAGCGCCTCAGCGGTGTGACCTTCAGCGATCCGGTGGCGGGGTCTTCCGTCACCGAGAGCGGCCACCCGTAGACCTCCCGCAGGATCGACTCCTCCAGGACCTGTGCCGGCGGCCCCTCCGCCGCGACGCGGCCCCGCGACAGGAGGAGCATACGGTCCGCGAAGCGGGCGGCCTGCTCCACCCCGTGGGTCACCACCAGGACGGTCATCCCCTCGTCGGCCCACGCGCGCAGCAGCTCGAGGATGGTCATCTCGTGGCGGATATCCAACGACGCCGTGGGCTCGTCCAGGACCAGCGCGCGCGGCTCCTGGGCGAGGGCCCGGGCGATCCTCACCCTCTGGAACTCACCTCCGGAGAGCGTGCCCACGTCGCGGTCCGCCAACCCCGTCACGTCGCACTGCTCCAGGGCGCGGTCCACGGCGTCGGTGTCGCCGCGCGTCTCGGCTCCCAGCGCGCCCAGGTGGGGGTACCTCCCCATGGCCACGAGCTCGCGCACGGAGAGGGGAAAGGAGACCACCTCCCTCTGCGGGACCACCCCCACCGCCCGGGCCAGATCCCTCCGGGACCACTCGCGCAGGGGCCGGCCGTCGAAGTGCACGCTCCCGCCGGTGGGCTCGAGCACGCCCAGGAGGGCGCGCAGAAGGGTGGACTTGCCCGAGCCGTTGGGTCCGAGCACGGCGTACAGGGAACCGTCGGGGGTGTCCAGATCCACGCCGCGCAGGGTGGGCTCCGCCGCTCCGGGATACCGGAACTCCAATCCGTGCGCCTGGAACCTCATCCCTGGCGCACGATGGTCCCCCGGAGGAGGACCAGGAAGATGGGTACGCCCACGAAGGCCGTGATCACCCCCAGGGGGATCTCGGTGGGCGCCAACAGCATGCGCGCCACCAGGTCGGCCAGGATCAGGAAGGAGGCGCCCGCCAGGAAGGAGAAGGGGAGGAGGATGCGGTGGTCCGACCCCGCCACGATGCGGATGGCGTGGGGCACCACGAGCCCCACGAACCCGATCACCCCCGCCACGGCCACGCCCGCGGCCGTGAGGAGCGCCGCCGCCGCCAGGGCGAGCTTCTTGACCCGCTCCACGTCCGCTCCCAGGTAATGCGCGGTGTCTTCGCCGATGGCCATGAGATTGAGGGGACGGGCCAGGGTCAGGAGGAGCACGCCGGCGGGGAGCGTGTAGGCCCCGGCCAACATCACCTCCCGCCACCCCGCGTGGGCCACGCTCCCCATGATCCACAGCACGGCGCTCTGGACGGTCCGCGCCGGTGACACGGACAGGATGAACGCGATGCAGGCGCTGAAGAACGCCGCCACCACCACCCCGGCGAGGAGGAGGACCCGCACGTCCATCCTTCGCCCGGTGGCGGTGGCCACCCGGAAGACGAGCGCGATGGCCACCACGGCTCCGGCGAACGCGGCCAGCGGAAGCGTCCACGACCCCGCCGCCACCCACCCGGTGGCCAGCACCAGGACGGCGCCCACCGAGGCGCCCCCCGAGATCCCCAGGATGTAGGGCTCGGCCAGCGGATTGCGCAGGAGGGCCTGGAAGGTGGCGCCCGAGAGCGCCAACCCGCCGCCCACCAGGAGGCCCAGGAGCACCCGGGGGAGCCGCAGCCCCAGCACGATGTCCCGGTGGATGGGCGAGCCCCCCCCCAGGAGGACGTCCAGGACGTCTCCGGTGGAGACGGGCACCGAGCCGAAGCGCACGCCCAGGATCAGGGAGGCGCCCAGGGCCATCGCCAGGGCCGTGCCCAGGGCGCCGCGCCGCACTCCCGGCCTCACGGACTCTCCCCGCCGTGGAGGGTGCGGGCCAGGGCGCCGGCCACCTCCGCCAGGTCGGGCCCCGGAGCGTCCATCCCCTCGGGGACCCGCACCACGCGCGCTCCCGGGGCCCGGAGGTCGAAGCGGCTCCCCGGCGGCACCAGGATCACGTCGATCTTGCGGGCCAGGAACTCCTCGGGGCTCACGGAGGCGTACAGGAACTCCAGGTCGGAGAACACGTTGTCCGCGCCCACGACGTCCATGAGCTCGTCGATGTAGGTGCCCGGGCCCGCCACCCAGGGCGGGGATCCTCCCAGGACGTACACCGCGCGCAGGCGCGGACGGCCCGCGGCGTCCGCCCGTACCGCCTCCAGGCCGGCCCGGATCTCCGCGTTCAACTCCCCGGCCTCTTCGGTCCGGCCGGTGACGGCGCCCACCAGCGTGATGGTGGTGAGGATGTCGGCGATGCGCTCGGGGCGGACCGCCAGGTGCGGGATCCCCAGGGCGTCGAGGCGGACCGGGGTGTCGGGGTCCTGCTCTCCGGCGAACCGGATCACCAGGTCCGGCCGGAGTGCCACCAGGGCCTCGGCGTTGGGGTGGAGGCCGCCCCCCACGGAGGGGAGGGCCGCCGCCCAGCCGTCCGTGTCGAAGTCGGTGCGTCCCACCACGGCACCGAGGGCGCCCAGCCGGGCCAGGGTCCGGGTCACGGAGGGCACCAGGGAGACGATCCGCCGGGCGGGTCCGTCGAATTCGAGGGTCGCTCCGGCGGCGTCCACCACCCGGATGGCCGGCGTGGCTGCGGCCTCTTCCGGCGCGCGCGGCTCCGCCTCGGAGCACCCCAGCACCAGGAGTCCGAGAAGGATCGTCCCGCGGCGCCGGGGGCTGGGTCCCTCGCTCACCTCGGTCCGCGCGGCGGAGCCACCCCGCACGACCCCTCCCCGGTCTGCAGCCACTCGCCGCCGCGCTCGGCCAGGGAGGCGAACGAGCGCCCGCGCTCGCCGAACATCTCCAGGATGATCTCGGAGCGCCCGTCTCCGTTCAGGTCCAGCACGTCCAGGAGCTTCGGCACGCTCTTCCCCGCCTCGCCCACCGGGCGGTACAGAACGTATCCGGCGTCGTAGTCCACGGTGTCCGAGGGCGTGCCCAGCACGAACAGGCTGTAGGCCTCGGGCGGCGCGGGCCCCACCGACACGGCGTCGAGGAAGGCGAAGGTGGCGGCGATGAGCGGGCGCTCGTACTGGGCCAGCGTGAACGCCTGGATGTCCCTGCGCGAATCGAGGACGGAGGGAGGGCGGCGCGCCCCCACCTGCGGGATCATCTCACCGGCCAGGCGGAGGGAGGCGACGCGTTGATCGTAGTCGTGGGAGAGGGCGCGATAGGTCCCGTGGGGCCGTCGGGAGGCGGCTTCCGCCGGGAGGGCGAGGAACCGGTCCACTCCGGCCGCCCCGGGAACCAGCTCCACGATCCCCGAGCCGGCGGGCCAGCCGCCGCAGAACTCCGACGTGCCGGACACGGTGTCCACCACGGCCCTTCCCACCCGGACCCCCCGCGCGAAGAGGATGAACTCGCTGCCGGGCGCCAGGAGCCGGTAGCGCACCACGTCGGCGAACTCGGGCTCCTGCGTCACGGGGAGGAGCGGGTGGACGGCGTCTCCCTGGACGTCTCCCATGGGAGAGAGGTGGATGCGGGCGCCATCGCGGAGTCCCGCGTAGAGAAGGGAGCCTCGGGGCGCCGGCTTCTCCTCGTCGGCCGCGGCGGTGTCCTGCGCGGCTTCCGCGCCGCCTTCGGGCACCGTGTCGCGGGGGGCCGCCGAGGTGAAACGCACGTCCACCCCGCCCCATTCCACATTGTCGCACGCTGGGGCCAGGGTTAAGATCACCGCGAGGGCGAACCACTGCCGTCTCATGAAGTTATCCGGATTGTGGGCGTCTGCTTCGCAGACCCTAAGCTAGTGGACTCGTTCCGGCGTGTCGATCATTCTCGTGAGCGCCTCGGTGCGCCCGACGCGGGGCGAACGAGCAGCCCGGCGCAGTGTTGCCGGATGTCGCGGAGGGGGGCCGGAGTCGGGCTCTCCACCGCGTTGTCGTCAGGGGGCCATGTGTCGCAAAACAGGGTATCCGAACTCGATTTCCGCAGTGCCATGGGCCGTTTCCCCACCGGGGTGACGGTGGTTTCGGCCGTGGACGGAGCGGGTCGGCCCTTCGGCTTCACCGCCAACGCGTTCACGTCGGTCTCCCTGGATCCTCCCCTGGTGCTGGTCTGCGTGGACGGCGCGTCTTCGTCCCACGACCTCCTCGTGCAACGGGGCTCCTTCGTGGTCAACGTGCTGGAGTCCGGTCAGGAGGGGCTGGCGCGGCGGTTCTCCCGGGACGTCCCCGAGGAGCGCTTCCGCGACGTGCCGGCGCGCCGGTCCACCCTGGGGCATCCCGTCCTGGAGGACGGCCTGGCCTGGATGGAGTGCGAGATCGAGCAGGTCCATCCCGCCGGGGACCATTCCATCGTGGTGGCGCGCGTCACCGAGGTGGAGGCGGGTCCGGGCTCTCCCCTGGTCTTCCACGAGGGCCGCTTCTCGGCCCTGCCGGGCGCGTGAGGAAGGTGTCCTTGCTCCCCGCCTTCGTGGTGGGGTTGGCGCTGGCCGTCGCCGGGGAGACGGCGGTGGGCCTCCTCCTCTACACGGGACCGGGGTTCCTGCGGTCGCTCACGGTCCTCCTGGGGGTCGAAGCCCTGGCCCTGGGGCTGGGGTTGGTGGTGGCGTCGTCGGGAGACCCGGACCTCCCGCGGGCGCTGCGCCAGCGGTGGATCCTCACCTTGTTGGCCTTCCTCTCCGCGGCCGTCTGGTCGGTGGTGTGGAGCCTGGTGGACGGTCTGGGCGACGGCGCCGTGGAGCAGGGGATCGGGCTGGCGGTGCTGGCCGTGCTCCCCATCTTCTCGTCCGGGGTCATGCTCGGGACCATGCAGCGGGCGGAGCGGGAACACGGCTCCGCGTCGGTGGGCGCCCCCGCGGCCCTGGGTGCCGCCGCGGGCTTCGTGGTGGCGGGAGCGTTCCTGGTGAAGGCCCCCACCCCCGCGTCGCTCTTCCTGGTGTGTCTCATCTTCCTGTCGGCCGCCGCGCTGCTCCACGGAGCGCACGACGAGGACGAGCCGCCGGAGGCGGCCTCCCCGGACGAGGCCTCTCCGGAGGAGGGATTCCCCGAGAGGTCTCCGTGATCGTCGCCCACCTGTCCGATCTCCACCTCGGATTCCGGGCCTACGGGCGCGTGGAGCGGGGTGGGGACGTGCGGGAGCGGGACATCGCGGTGGCCTTCGACCGCTGCATCCAGGAGCTGGTCCGCCTCCGCCCCGACGTGGTGGTGGTGGCCGGAGACGTCTTCGACCGCCCGGACCCACCCGCGGGGGCGCTGGTGGCCCTCACGCGAGGGTTGGAGGTGCTGCGCGCGTCCGTGCCGGCCACCCCCGTGCTCATGGTGGCGGGCCCCCGCGACACGCCCCGCCGCCCCGGCGACCCCGGGGCGCTGGCCGTGTTGGACACCTTTCCCAACGTGGAGGCGGCCACGGGGCTGACCCGCTCCATCCTCGTGGAGGAGCTGGACCTCCACGCCTGTCTCCTCCCCCACCGGGCCGCGGTGCGCACACCCCCGGCGGTGCCCGAGCCCCACCCCAAGGCGCGCTGGAACATCCTGGTGGTGCACGCCCGGGTCGCCCCGGCCTCGGGGCTGCCGTCGGTGGACATCGACGGGCGTGACTGGGACTACGTGGCGCTGGGGGGGCTGCACCGCCACACGCGGATCGGAGAGGGCGTCCACTACTCGGGGGCCATCGAGCGCGTCGCCCTCGACCCCTGGGACGAAGGCGCCGACGAGAAGGGCTTCCTGGTGGTGGACCTGAAGAAGGGGACCACCTCCTTCCGCGCCATCCCGGGACGGGCGGTGGCGGCGCTGGCGCCCATCAAGGCCAAGCCGGGAGATCCCGACCACCTCCGCCGGCGGGTCCGGGAGGTCACCGGAGAGGTGCCCGGTGGGATCGACGGGAAGATCGTCCGTCTGCGCCTGGAGGGCGTGGGGCCGCGGGACCTGCTCGCGCTCCAGGGAGAGGATCTCCACGCGCTGCGGCAGCGCGCGCTGCATCTCATGGTGGAGGCGGGCACGCCCCTGCGGACCCCGGCCGAGGCGTGGCTCACCTCCGGAACACCCGAGCTCCTGGAACCGCTGGTCCGCGAGGAGCTGGAGCGGGACGGGGTGTGGGGAGAGGACGTGGCGGAGGTGCTGCGCGGCGCCCTCGCGGACGAAGCCGACGGGGCGGGAGCGGCGCCGCTGGGCGCCGTGGACCGCGGCGGCTTCGCCGAGCTCCTCCAGCCCGGGCTGACGGCGGTGATCGGGGGAGGAGGCCGCATCCGCCGCGCCCTCACCGCCCATCTCACCGCCCACGACGGGTCCGACGGCGAGTCGTCCCTGCGGGCCCTCTGGGCCGGAGTCGACACCCTCACCCTGGAGGCGGCGGTGCGCCGCGCCACCGAGGCCGTGGCCGAGGCCCGCGGGGTGGGCGTGTTGGACCGCGCCATCGAGCGGTTGGCCGGCCTCGACTCCGCCATCGTGGACATGATGTCCGCGGAGGCGGTGGAAGACCGGCCGGTGCGGCCCGGGTCGGAGGCCAGGGCGCGGGAGTTGGTGGCGGCCCTGGAGCGCGCGGAAGACGACCTGCGATCGCTGCGCGGCGACGTCGCCGAGGTGGACGGAGAGGTGGAGGTGGCCACCATGGGGTGGCTGCGCGAGCGCCAGGACGCCGAGACCACCCTGCACGCCTTCCGCGACCGGGCCCGCGAGCTGCGGGCGCGCCTGCGCGCCATGGAGGCCGCCGGCCCGTCCGCCGCGTGCCCCACCTGCGGGCGCGTCCTGGAGAGCCACTACGAGGAGGTCCTGGCCGAGCTCAAGGACGAGTGGGAGTCGGTGGTCCAGGACGGTAGCTGGTGGCGGAACCGGCGCGAGCAGCTCGAGCTCAAGCCCGCCGCGCTCCAGGAGCTGGAGGGGAGATCGCTCCGCCACCACGCGGCGCTGGAGGCCAGCTCGGAGAGGGTGGAGCTGCTCAAGGCCCGGGTGCGGGAGGAGACCGGGGGGGCGCTCACCGGTCCCCGCGCCGGCGCCGTGGGAGAGCCCGGGTCCGACGCCGGGCCCCGCGTCCTGGTGGCCCGGGTCCTCCTGCGCATGGCCGGCGCCCGCCGCGCCCGCGCCCGCGACATCCTCCTCGACCGGGCCTCGCGGTTCGTGGCGCGGATGTCGGGGGGACGGATGCTGGCGGTGACGTCCTCCGGGTCGGGGGCGGAGCTCCAGGGCGACGCGGGCCCCCTGTCTCCCCTGTCGGAGGAAGACCTGGCCGTGGGCCGCCTCGCGTTGCGCCTGGCGGGCGCCTCGCTGGTGGCCGGGCGCGGCCGGGTCATGGCGTCGCTCACGGTGGAGGAGCCCTTCGACCGCATGGACGAGGAAGCCAGGCTGCGGGCGCTGGACCTCATGCAGGAGCTCCGCGACGAGATCCCGTCCCTCTTCCTCCTGACCCGGGGCGACTCGGTGGACGCGCGGCCCGAGGTCTTCGACGCCATCTTCGAGCTGCGGGAAGACGCGGAGGGGCTCCCCACCCTCACCCGCGCCGCCGCCGGGTGGGGCGCGGTGACGTTCCGCGAGCACGTGCCCGTGCGCCGCGCCCGGGCGGCCGGGAAGAAGCGGTAGCCCGCCCTTCCGGGGGGCTCAGCCCTCCTTGAGGGCGGCGATGGCCTGGACTTCCAGGGCGTACCCGTAGTGGAGATCCTTCACGGGCACCACGGCCCGCGCCGGGCGGTGCATCCCCATGACCTGGGCGTACACCTTGTTGACCTCGCCCCACTGGGAGATGTCCGACACGTAGATGGTCATCTGCACCACCCGGTCCAACCCGCTTCCGGCGGCGTCCAGGATGGCCGCGATGTTGGCCAGCACCCGGCGGGTCTGGTCTCCCACCGATCCCCGCTCGGCGTCGGGGTCTTCCGGATCGATGGGGAGTTGCCCGGCCACGTACACGCTGCCGTTGTGGATGATGGCCTGGCTGTAGTGTCCCGCGGGCTGGGGTGCGTGGGGTGTGTGGACGAATTCCATGGGATGTCGTGGTGGGAGATGGACTCTGCGTGACGGTCAGCCGCGGCTGCGGGCCTGCTCTGGACGGGCCGCCGCGGAGGTGCGCCACCTGAAACGAGAGTAGGTCTCCTGGCCGCTCCCGTCCACCACGTCGGCGATGATCCGCCCCAGGACGGGGGCGAACTTGAACCCGTGGCCGCTCCCCCCCGAGGCCACCACCAGCCCCGGGTGGCCCGGATCGCGGTCGACCAGGAAGTCGCCGTCGCGGGAGTCGCAGTAGCGGCACACCCTGCGCGTGACCACGGGGGCGTCGGCCAACGCCGGGACGGCTCGCTGGAGAAACGCCCGGCAGCGCTCCTCGTGGGCGGTCCAGGCGGCGTCTCCCGGGCGGGCGTCCAGGGGGATGCCGGGGCCGTGGTGCCCGACCTTCACCCGTCCGTCGTCCAGCGCCGGGAATCCGTACCACCCGGTGTTGGCGATGTCCGCCGCCCAGGTGGGGAAGACGGGGGCCTGGAAGGGGGTGGGGTCCTCCACCAGGAAGTGGAGGACGGGCTGTCCGGTGACGGACATGAGCCCCCCCAGCCAGGGAACGAGGGCCGGGGTCCACGACCCCGCGGCCACCACCACGGTGGATCCCCGCACCGTGCGGCCGTCCGTGGTGACCACGCCGGTGACCTCGTCGCCGGCGAAGGCCAGGGACTCCACCCCGGTCTCTTCCAGCACCACTCCGGCGTCCAGGGCACGATCCACCATCCACTCCACCACCGCGCCGCTCTCCGCCCACCCCGCGCGGCGGTTCAGGTACCCCTCGGCGAAGGCGTCGGCGCTCCACCGGGGGAAGCGGGCGGAGAGGGCCTCTCCGGAGAGGCGCTCCACGGGGTTTCCGGCGCGCTCCTGCATCCTCAGGCTCTCGTGCTCGAACCCACCCGCGTCCAGGGAGGACGCCGAGAGGAGGAGGAACCCGTCCTCGTGGTACAGAGGGCGGGGGCACTCGGCGTTCCAGCGGTCCCACCCCGCCATGGCCTCGCCCGCGAGCTCGTGGTAGAAGGCGTCGGACCCGTAGTCGGTGCGCACGATCTTGCTGACGTCCGTGGACGACGCGTCGGGATGGGGGATCGGTCCGGGGTCGAGGAGGAGGACCGCATGGCCGCGACGGCGCAGCTCCCAGGCGGCACCGGCGCCGAAGACGCCGGCGCCCACGACGAGGACGGGGGCACGAGGAGCGGACACGTGTGCGAACCCTCCGGAAGGTGGATACTTTCAGCGCCGCGGCGCGCGAGCCCTCAATATCGATCCACTCCACAGGGAAAGGCCATCCATGCGCATCCGTCTTCTGGGGGAAGCCCACGTACGGGAGGCCGTGGACATGGCCGGGGCCGTGGCCGCCATGGGCGAGGCCTTCCGCGCCATCTCGTCGGGAGACGCCCAGGTGCCGCTGCGGGCCGGCCTCGACACCCGGCACGGCGTCCACCTCTTCATGCCGGCGCACGTGGCGTCCACCGAGGCGACGGGGGTGAAGGTGGTGTCGGTGTGCCCCGGGAACGCCTCCCTGGGGATCCCGGCCATCCACGCCGTGGTCATGGTCCTGGAGGCGGCCACCGGGCGCCCGCTGGCGCTCATGGACGGGACGTACCTCACGGCCCTGCGCACGGGGGCGGCGTCGGGGTTCGCCACCGGCCTCCTGGCCCGGGAGAGCGCCGGCGTGGTGGCGCTCTTCGGGGCCGGCGTGCAGGCGCGTACCCAGCTCGAAGCCGTGCGCTGCGTGCGCCCGGTCCGCGAGGTGCGGGTGATGTCGCGCCGGGGAGAGTCGGCGGAGCGGCTCGTGGCGGAACTGCGGGGCACCGGTGGCGAGACGGCCGTGGTGGCCCGGGCCGTCGAGCACCCCCGCGAGGCGCTGGCGGGGGCGGACATCGTCATCGCCGCCACGGACAGCGCCACGCCCGTCTTCCCCGGAGACGGCGTGGAGGAGGGGGCCCACGTCAACGGAGTCGGCTCGTACACGCCCGCCATGCAGGAGGTGGACGCCGACCTGGTGGCCCGCGCCCGGGTGTTCGTGGATCAGAGGGAGGCGGCGCTGGCCGAGGCCGGAGACCTCATCGTCCCCATCCGCCAGGGAGTGGTGGACGCCTCCGTCATCGTGGGCGAGGTGGGGGAGGTGGCCCTGGGCCGCTGTCCCGGCCGCGTGTCCCCGGACGACGTCACCTTCTTCAAGTCGGTGGGGAACGCGGTGGAGGACGTGGTGGTGGCCGCCCGGGTCCTGGCCGTGGCCGAGGAACGGGGCCTGGGCACCCTGGTGGATCTCTGACCCGCGCGGCTTCCGCCCCGCGTCAGGCCCCGAGTCAGGCCGGCGAGCTCTCTCCCGAGGCCGCCAGGAGGTCCGCCAGCACCTCCAGCGCCTCCTCCACCAGGTCCGACGGCACCAGGACGTCCATCCCCAGGGCGTTTGCGCCGGAGAACCCCGGGCCGAAGATCCCGGTCTGGTCGTCCCTCACCACCACGGGGATCTCCGCCGCTTCGAGCTGCTGCCGCGCCAGATCCGCCTGATAGGCCGCGGAAAAGCCGGCGATGCGCTCCCAGTGTACGCGCTCGTCCATGTTGCCTCCTCCCGAAGAAGCTCCTAGAACGCCCCGTTCCCCAGGGTGGACCACGCCTCGGCACGCTCCTGGTACCGGGCCGCGTCCGCGGCGTTGCCCTCCTGGACCGCCGCCTGCATGAGCGCCAGGTATCCCCACGCGTAGTAGTTGGGGATCCCCAGGGTCGACACGTCGGGCCAGTGCTCCCATCCCTCGGGAATCCCGCCCCTGTGTATGAATACCTCGTCGGTGAGGGTTCGGGTCCGTGGGACGTCCATCCAGTCCCCCACCACAGGCGAGTACACCGAGGGATCCATGGCCACGTTCCCCGGGTTCCCGCTCTCTCCGGGAAGGCCGTTCTCCAGCTTGAAGGCGAGCCCGTGGCGGACGATGTACGGCTCCACGCCCAGCGAGGCGGCCGCGTTCCCGCTGGAGGCGAAGTAGATGGGGCGCTCGTCGATGACGTGGTTCACGAGGCTGAGGGCGTACTGCTGCCACGGCGCCAGGTAGGTGCCGCCGCGGAACACCGCCTTCACGTTCCCCATGGTGATCTGCGAGTCGTCCTGGATCTGGTAGTAGCTCTGCGCCACGCGGGCCAGCGCGGCGTCGTCCAGGGGGAAGATGGACTTGGTGGGCGGCCGGATGGGGCGGTCCATCAGGAGCGGGACCTTGTCTCCGGCGTCCGCGCGGTTGTTCACGTAGGCCGCTCCCGTGTTCTCCGCCGTGTAGGGCCGCTGGCAGAGGATGCGGGTCCAGTCGTCCGACGCCTTCTCGTTCTCGGCGCAGGGCTCGGTGAGGTCACGGAGCTGGCGCGCGTACCAGTCGGTGTTCAGATACGACGTCACGATCACGGTGACGTCGCGGCGGATGCCCTCGGCCTCCTGGAGGTACCAGAGCGGGAAGGTGTCGTTGTCGCCGTTGGTGAAGAGGATGCCGTAGGGCTCCACGCTCATGAGCAGGTTGTACGCCCAGTCGCGGGCCGTGTAGTCGCCGGCGCGCGAGGCCCAGCTCCAGTTCAGGGCCAGGGGGATCAGCGCGATCCCCAGGATGGGCGCGGCCTTGGCCAGCCCGATGGAGAACCCCTCGGCGGCCTCCTTCCAGAGCGCCGCGATCCCCATCCCCGCCCACAGTCCCCACACCGAGAAGCTGACCACGAAGAAGTAGTCCCGCTCCCTGACCTCGGTCACGCTCCGCTCGGCGAGGGTGTACCCGTACTTGAAGTTCAGGTAGAACACCAGCGCCACGGAGAGCGTGCCGAAGAGGGTGAGGACGTACAGGAAGCTGGGCCGGTCGCGGCGCGCGTGCTCCATGGCGCCCCACACGCCCAGGGCGGTGAAGAGCATGGTGAAGGGGAGGCGCAGCACGGCGAACACCGTGTCGGGCCCGCCCAGCGACCGCGCCCACTGCCAGTCGAAGTACTGCAGGTAGTTCTGGTACTGCGAGGCGAGGTCGGCCTGCCGCGGGAAGAGGGGCGGCTTGAGGTACTGCCGGCGCGCCAGGGCGTCGGAGAGCGCCGTGCACCCCGCCTTCCCGTAGGTCACCACGCTGGTGATGGCCTCGCCCAGGGTACTGCAGGTGGGCGCCGCCTCGTTGATGACCGGGTCCAGCGCCGCCCGCAGGGGAAGCATGAGATGGATGGACAGCCCCAGCATGGCCACCGCGAATCCGGCCACGTAGATGCGCCAGTTGAGCAGGGTCCGGGGGTGCACCGCCAGGATGAACACCCCGATGGCCGGCGCGGCCAGGAAGGCCATGAGGTGGTTCCCCACGCTCAGCGCCAGCACGAAGGCCATGAGCACGAGGAGGTTGTCGTCCTTCCCCTTCCCGATGTTCTCCTGCCAGCGGAACGCCAGCCAGGTCAGGAGCGCGATGGTCAGGAGCGAGACCGTGTAGACCTTCTCGTTCACGTTGGACTGGTTCCACACCGTGAACGCCGTGGCGCTCACCAGCACCGCGACCGACGCGCCCGCCAGGCGGAAGGCCCGGTCGCGGGAGAAGTGCCGCAGGATGTGGTGCACCACCAGGAACCAGAGGGCGTGCGAGGCGGCGCTCACGAAGGCGCTGAACAGGTTGATCCGTACCGCCACGGAGAGCCCCAGGGGGGCCAGGAGGATGGACCAGGCCCGGGCCAGGACCACGAACAGAGGGTTCCCCGGAGGATGCGGGATGCCCAGGATGTGCCCCGTGGCGATGTACTCGCTGGTGTCCCAGAACGCCGTGCTCGGCGACAGGGTGATGGCGTACAGCGCGAATACCAGGAGCCCGGCCAACGCCGCCGCACCGTAGGGAGGGCGGAGCTCGCTGTCCGTTCCGACGACGGAAGTTTCGTTCATGTCCTCAGCATTCCTCTTGGCCACATGGCTTGATCCGGATCCAGCAAGATAATGGCGGACAGCCTCCCCAGCACGGATGCGCCGCGCCGGGTGGAGGGTTGCTCCCCGGAGGGGCCCCGGTCAGTCCTCGCGCAACAGGTGGAGCGACCCGTGGGCGTCCACCTCGGCCCGCCACTGCGGCGGGATCCAGGTGGTGGCGCTGTACTCCTGCACCACCGCCGGACCCTCGAGGGTGTGCCCCGCCCGGAGGTCCGAGCGCCAGACCCGCGTGGCGTCCATGGCCTCGCCTCCGAACACCACCGTCGAGGTGGTGGACGGGGGCGGCTCGCCGGCCTGCTCCAGGGTGGGCACCTCCAGCTCCGCCGGAGGCGCCGTGACCACCACGCGCAGCGTCACCGCCTCCACCGGCGTGTCCGGACGCTGGTACCCGTACCGCTCCTCGTGGGAGGTGTGGTACTCGGCCACCCAGTCGGTGAACCCGACGCGCAGCTCGAAGCTCTGCCCGCGGTAGCGCGCGTCCACCCACCACTCCACCACCAGGGTGTCCGGGTCGGCGCCCTCGGCCAGCATCTCCGCGCGGCTCTGCGACTCCAGCTCCGCGAACACGCGCTCCATGGCCGCGGCCAGCCCGTCGTCTTCGGTGCTCATGAGAACG
>Ga0224501_10000333_pt1 | contig 40468 bp, 41 predicted proteins | sample SF_Oct11_sed_USG_4_FD_169105 | JGI IMG/M metagenome (GOLD analysis project Ga0224501, IMG submission 169105) | Sediment microbial communities from San Francisco Bay, California, United States - SF_Oct11_sed_USGS_8_1 | ecosystem: Environmental > Aquatic > Marine > Sediment | place: USA... | reverse complement strand
AGATAACCTCATATCGGTTGGCTCAAAAATCTGGTTTGGAGTACAATGCGCCCATGAGCATCAAGGAACTTGAAGCCGAGGCATTGAAGCTGGACCCAAAGTCGCGTGCCCGATTGGCGGGAAAGCTGTTGGAGAGTTTGGAGAACCTTTCCGAAGAGGAAAACGCCCGGCTATGGGCTGAGGAGGCTCAGCGGAGAGACGAGGAGATGGATACCCATCCAGATTCTGGCGATTTCGCGAAGGACGTATTCCGTGAGGCGCGGGCCAAGCTGACGTGAATGGAGCGAGTTACCTATCATCGAATAGCCCGCCGCGAGTTGAACGAAGCTGCTTAGTACTACGAGTCGGAAAGTCCTGGTCTCGGAGCCGCGTTTCTTGAGGAGGTCGAGCGTTGTACGCAAGCCATTGTGAACTTCCCTGAAGCTGGTCTGCTGATCACTGAGACGATCCGTCGCCGACTCCTTCCCAGGTTTCCTTACGCGCTTCTCTATTCCATCAAACCAGATAGGGTACGGGTGCTTGCGGTTATGAACCTAAAGCGCCGGCCTATGTATTGGGTCGGCCGGGAGTAACCGGAGAAGCAAGAAGGTGCATGAAATCGGTTGTCAGGCTTGATCCGGGTTTCGTTGAGGTTTGATATGCCCTCCTTGATCAGATCACTTTGACTCATCTTCTTTAGATGGAATGTTCTGGGTGTCGATCGCCGGGTTGCTTGTCAAATTTGCAGCTTCTCTCAGGTATGATGCCTGATAGTGTTGTTTGATAACTTTTCCACGTTGCGGTAGAGTTCTTCCCTAACAGGTTGCTCAGAATGTCTAGTCATGCCAAGTAGGTAGGCATGAGACATGCGTAACGGAGGAGGATGGGGGGAAGCGTGGTATTGCGTTCGCGGAAACCCCAAATGGCCTGACCTGTTCTCATGAAACTGTACTTTGCCCCCGATTTCTTATTGCCTTCCTAAGGGGGTACAGATGTTCCAGAGTTACTTGCACGCATCCAGAAGAAACGTAAGCCCAAGTTGATGGCCAGTGTTCCAATCAGGAACCACGCTGAATAGAAAATCAGCTTGGATGAGTACGAGTACGTAGTCATCGATCCGAGCCCAAATAGTTTCAACGTTAGGGCTTCGTGTTTATTTGCCAAGTTCTGACCACCCCATAGAGCCTCAATAATTGTCACGGTTACCAAAGCCAAAGGCCAACGTACTATAGGCAGAAGACTTCCGTACAGGCCTCCAGACAAGGAGACCCAATATGGTGTTTGCATGTCAGGGGGTCCGTCAATTTGTTTCTTGGGCGAAAACGAAAAAGCGGTTTCTTTGATGTCATGCAAGAGAAGATGTTGCAGTAGGCGGCCGCTGATGAGCAAAAGGATCGTGACGGATACGTATGTTGTGAAGTGACCGAGATCAATGTCTGCCCCATGCAGAAAGAAGAAGCGATAAACAATGCCTCCAGCAAATTGTACGATGGTCAACCCTACACAGATTTTGAAAATTAATGGCCAGTACGATGTCATGCTAATTTTTTGAGGCAGTTAGGTTTGATATGACGATAGTGTAGCACGGGATTGTTGGTTGGAAGGAAAGGAGGAATAGGCTACCTTCCTGGAGATTGATGTCAGTTGACCGGACTCAGACATCCCGCGCAGCTTGGGTAAGGGCGTTAGTCATCTCCCTCATCTGCGCAAGCATTCTCATGCGTGTTGGGCAGGAGACGCCTCGGATGGTGCCGTATTACTTTGTCACGAAGTGGGTCTTCCAGGCCCCGATTGAGCGGGTGTGGGAGGAAATCGTGGATATTCCCTCCTGGCCGTCCTGGTGGGTAGGTTGGAAAAAGGCTGTGTTCCACGGTTCAGCCTCACCGTTGCAGCTCGGCTCAGTGATCGATCATGAGGTACGAGGAGCCTTGCCGTATTGTGTGCGCTTCAGGGTAGTGGTCACACTGTTCCAGTCTCCTCATCGGCTTGAGGTCGCATCGTCTGGAGATCTCATCGGCACGGGTTCGCTCATCTTAGACTCGCAAGATCACGGGACAGCGGTGACCTACTTCTGGGACGTCGGCCTGTCGAATCCGTTACTCAATTTCCTGGGCAAGTTGTCGTTCACCAGGATTCTGTTGAAGAAGAATCACGACTACGTGATGGATGACGGCTATCGCGGATTGAAGAAGCGAATAGAGGGATAGACCGATTGTTTTGGTGCGGGTCTTGTTACGAAGGGTTAGCTCCGACTCCTTTCTACTACTATTCCAGAGGGTGGCGCACGCGCAAGCCGGGGAAGCGATGGTAGTCTCGGTCTGCCGTGACAAATTCGCTCCCACTTTCAATAGCGAGTGCGGCGAGAAACGCATCGGGTACTAGGTTGCCTTTGACCTCAGCAGTCTTGCAGAGGCGACAAAAAATCTCCCAGTGGCGCGGGCCGGGATTGAGAAGGGTACAATTGGGTTGACCGCGCAGTTCTTGGGCGAAGGCCATGGCTTTGGCCATATTGCTGGGTGGATTGAATACGTGCTGATGGGTGACGATCCGGAGAAAACCGCTGAGGACGAGATCGGTCAGCCCATAGGCATGGTCGGAGTTGATCAGTTTTTCGAGCCAGATGAGATACTGTTGATGGTGGAGTGAATCTTCGCGATGGGCGTAGACCAGCACATTCACATCAAGAAGAACCATGGGGCCGTTCCATATGGGCGAGGAGGGCCGCGGAATCGTCGAGGTCAACGCCAGGGAGGACGCCTCGACCTGAGACGGTAGTTAATTTGACGGTGTTACGAGGCTGTTTGGTTGTTCGGCGTGACAAAACGAGGCGTAGCGCGTCCTCAATGACTGCAGTTAACGATTTGCCGGTGTCGTGGGCAAAGCGTTTGGCGGATTTGAGTAATTGGTCATCAAGACGAATCGTGGTGCGCATGCGTCAAAGCGTACTCGATAGGCATCAATATGTCAAACCGTTGTGATGGGGAGGGGATGAAAATAAGGGAAGTCTCTGATCGCGGCAGTCTGCAGAGGCTAAGCAAATCAGGTCAGATCTTCATCGCCTCATTGACTTCATGCAACGTCGCCTTTGCGACTTCTGATGCCCGCTTGCTGCCGGCTTCGACGATGGCGTCGATCTGGGACGGATCTTGGGTCAGCTTCGCGCGAGCGTCCCAGACGGGTGTGAGCTGTTCGACCATCTTCTCCGCAACCTGTTTCTTGCAGTCGATGCAACCGATGGCGGCGGTGCGACAATCCTTGTTGATCTGTTCTTGCACGTCGGTCGTTGAATAGATCTTATGGAATTCATAGACCGGACAGATGTCGGGATTGCCCGGATCGGTTCGGCGTATGCGGGCCGGGTCGGTCACCATCGTCTTGAGCTTTTGACGCACAACCGGTTCCTGGTCGGAAAGATTGATCGTGTTGTGATAGCTCTTGCTCATTTTCCGGCCGTCGGTGCCGAGCACTTTGGGGAACTTGGTGAGATGTTCCTTCGGCTCAGGGAAGACCCGTAGTTTGTAAATGTCGTTGAAGCGCCGCGCCAGTTCACGCGTGAGTTCCAGATGGGGCAGTTGATCTTTTCCCACCGGCACGAAATCAGGCTTGTACAGCAAGATGTCGGCGGCTTGTAGCACGGGGTAGCCGAGAAAGCCGTAGGTGCCGAGGTCTTTTTCTTTAATTTGCTCCTGCTTTTCCTTGTAGGTCGGGTTGCGCTCCAACCAGGAGATCGGGGTCATCATCGAAAGGAGCAGATGCAAGATCGCATGCTCCGGGACATGGGACTGGATGAAGACCGTTGAGCGCGCAGGGTCGATTCCGGCTGCCAGCCAATCGGTCAGCATTTCGCGCACGAACTCGCGGATGCGGCTGGTGTCGGCATAGTTGGTTGAGAGGGCGTGCCAATCGGCGACGAAGAAGTAGCAGTCGTATTGCTCCTGAAGGGCTTTCCAGTTTTCCATCGCGCCCAAGTAATTGCCGAGATGCATGAGCCCGCTGGGCTGCATGCCGCTGAGCACCCGTTTCCGAATCGTCGTCATTGTGAGGCTCCTCCAAAACCCAGGGCCGTTGAGAGAATGGTTCCGGACAGACCGGAAACAAAGGTATTGCTGATTGTGTGAATCACCCGCAGTTCGCGGTCGAAGACGATGAGCCCCACCAAGATCAACATCCCGTATGGTTCCAGGCGTGCCAACGTGATGGCCGGTCTGGCCGGGAGTACGCATGTGAGAATACGCCCACCGTCGAGTGGGGGGATGGGGATCAGGTTAAAGAGCGCGAAAAAGACGTTGATGATGACGGAATACAAGGACATCACGGCAAGCGGACGCAACACCATCTCGCTCAGCAGCCCCGAGGTAGCGGCGGACTCGGCTTCTTGTTTGACCGTGAGCGTCGGTTCCAATGTCACAAGAAGAGCCAAGACCATGGCGCTGGCCACGGCCAGCAACAGATTCATGATGGGGCCTGCGGCGGCCACAAAGGCCATATCTCGTCGGGGGCGGTACATGTTGCGTGGGTCGACCGGAACCGGTTTCGCCCAACCAAACATAAAACTTCCCGGAAGAAGCAGGCACATCAACGGAAGAATAACCGTACCCAACGGATCGATATGGGCCAGGGGGTTGAGTGTGAGCCGTCCTTGCATCTTGGCGGTGGGATCTCCGCACTTCTCGGCCATCCACCCATGTGCATATTCGTGGAGCACCATGGCCAACAGCAAGGGGAGTCCCATGTAGGAAATGGTGTGGAGGATTTGTGAGAGTGAGTTCATTCGGCCGTATCTGGGTATAGGTCTCTATGCACACATGTTCCGCGGGATGCGGAGCTGGTGGCGTACACACATCCGGTCAATGATACGGACATCCCGTAGCCTGTGGCTACTGTATTCCGTCAGTCCAGTTGTACAAATTTACCGTGTTTTACCTGGAGAAGAAAGAGCGGGCGGTGGAGGGTGCCGTCCGGTCCGAAGGAGGCCGGCCCGGAAAGCGACGGCAAGCGTTGCTGTGTCATCAAGAATTCTTGCAACGCTTCTCCCGACGTGACGCCGTTCCGGATTCCTTCAATAACCGCACGTGCGGCATCATATCCCTGCATGGCAAAGAGCGAAGGCGTGGATTGGAACCGTCTTCGATATCGCTCCACGAAATCCTTGACCACGGGGCTCGGGCTGTCTACAAAAAATCCGTCGACGAAGGTCGCGCCTTCGACTGTTCGATCGGTCGTGCGAATGAAATCCGGTGTATTCCATCCGTTCGTCCCCAGTAGGGGAACTCGTATGTCGTAGAAGGCCAGTTGCGAGGCGATTAAACCGATGTCGCTGGACCGGCTTGGGATGAAGATGGCATCGAACCCAGGGGTGTAGAGGATTCGCTTGTCGTTCCGATTGGCGTTTTTCGAGGTCGATTGCGCCGGAGTGATCGGCACTGCGAGTCCGTATTTCTTGAGATCCTCATCTTTGATCCGGGTCATCTGCGGGCCGAAATCCGTATCCCCTTCCTTGAACGACTCAATGCCGATGATTTCTCCCCCACGCTCTCGGACTTTTTGTGCAAAGAGCCGCGAGAGTTCACGTCCGTAGGTCGTATCGGGATGGAGGATGGAGAACCGGCGATAGTTCTGTTGGAGGGCGTAGGTGGCGATGCGCTCCGCCTGCATGTTGTAGGTCAAGGAGGTGCTGAATAGATAGTTGCCCAACCGTCGAACATCCGGCAATGTGGCCGTGGGGGTGATCAATGGAATGCCGGTTTTTTGAGCCATTTCTGCCATAACCGGGAGATTTTTGGACAGCAAGGGGCCGATTACCGCAAGCGGGTGTTCCTCAATGAGCAGCAACGAGAGGTCATCCAGAAATCCGAAGCGGTTCGCGTCTTGGTCTTTGACGATCAATCCGATCGACGGGGTTCCGATGAGTTCCCGGGTCTGTTCGATGGCAAGTTGGATGCCTTCGAGGACGTCTTTGGCAAAGGGCCTCAGGTGTCCGGAGAGCGGAAGGACGGTGGCAATGAGAAATTGATTGGACTTGAGCCTGTCATCAAGGTTCGCCAACGAATCCATGACTGTGGCTGTCTGGGGATGATCGGGAAAGTCGGCAAGAAAATGCCGGCTTTCGCGTTCAGCCAAGTGATCTTCACCACGGGCCATATACGAGTCGATGAGGCGAAGCGAGGCCAAATCTCCCGGGTAGGACCGTGAATAGGCTTCTCGGACACGAATTAATCCTTTTCGATCAAGCTTCTCCGCGATCATCTCACGAATCTGTTCGTGCAAGTCCGCGGTCTGTTCGCTCAAGCCGTTCTCCATTGTTTCCAACAGTGTGCGAATGGCTCGGGTATAGTCTTTCTTTTGGACAAAGGCATCTGCCGTCAGTTTCAGTGCTTCGTGTTTGGTGTTGTCGTTCTTTGTCGTCGTGCGTATGTGTGCCAGCAGCGGGAGCGCCAAGTCCGGATTCCCCATCGCGGCATGGGCACGGGCCAACAAGAGTGTGCCGCGTTCACTGTTTTCGGATTTGGGGAACTCCTGCTGAAGTTGGGTGAGATGTTTCACTGCTTCCGGGTAGTCCTGCATATGATAAAACGCCGCACCGAGGAGCAAATAGGCGTCGTCTCGATGTTCGGGGGGCGGAGATGTTGCGAGAAATTGGTGTAAGGCTGCCGCGGCGGACTCAGGGTCGCCCTTCTCAATGAGCCGTGTGGCTTGCTCAAAAACCGGGGGAGTCGGAAGGGGGCCTGACGATTTGTTTGTGGCGGCACCGAGGTCCGGAGGGGCAAACAGCAGCGCAGCAAGCAGTACGATGCTTGTGACGTGCGGCAAACCAGATGCCTTGCCGAGTGTGTGTGTGTTGGGAACCATTTGCGTTTTATCGGCGAGCGGAATCGGCGCCGTACAGGTTGACTACTATCGGAAAGGGGGAAGCCTGTCAAGGAGAACCGCCGAGTGTTCCATCTTCGTTGTGCCGACGGCAAGGCTGGGCTATAGTGGCGCATTCTATCACATAGCTGAATTCGGAGAAGACGGCGAAGAATAACTCCATGGCATGTTCCGTCCTATGATTGTGGGTGGCTCAACGACATCGGTGTTGGATCCGCTTGTCGAACGGTATTTGCGACAATTGCGGGTCGAAGGTGGTCTTGCAATCAATACCATCGAGGCCTATCGAGTCGATCTCGCCAAGTGGCAACACTATTTGTCGACGCACCATCGGCTGCAGATGAGCGAGACGATTGCGCCGTCACTTATAGCGGCGTTTCTTGCTTCTTTGAGACGGCAACGGCTCGCTTCTTCATCTCTCGCCCGCATGCAGTCGACCATGCGTGGGTGGTTTCGCTTTCTTGTGCGGGAACGGATTGTCGAGACGAATCCTCTGCGTGATCTTTCGGCGAGAAAGCGGGCTGTGGTGCTGCCGAAGATCTTAACGAAGCGGGAGGTTCTTCAGTTGCTGGATATGCCGGTGGGGGCCAGCCCGGAAGATCATCGGGACCGAGCGATGCTTGAACTTTTGTATGCGTCGGGCCTTCGTGTGTCGGAGTTGGTCGGGCTTGCCGTCTCACAGGTTGATTTGAACGGGAGTTGTCTGCGAGTCATCGGTAAAGGGTCTAAGGAGCGGATCGTGCCGATGGGGCAGACGGCGCGAGATTTAGTGGCCGAGTACGTCGCTCATGTTCGTCCGGTCCTGCTTAAGGGGCGTGTCGTACGCGCGTTGTTCGTCTCGCGGCGTGCTCAGGCCCTCACGAGGCAGGGGTTTTGGAAGTTGCTGCGACAACGTGCTCAGCGCGCCGGCATCGCCAAACCGATATCGCCGCACATGCTGCGACATTCCTTTGCCACGCATTTATTGGAAGGCGGCGCGGATTTGCGTGCGGTACAAACAATGCTGGGCCATGCCGATATCGCAACGACGCAGATTTATACGCATGTGGAGCGCAGTCGACTCCAGGAGGTTCACCGACGATACTTCCCAAGACAGTTTCGCCGAAGATCGTCACGGGTCAGGCGGTAACGGAAGATTGCCGTCTTCAGGACAATGAATTTGAGCATCCTTGCGAGAACTGGTTGACAAGGTGAGAGGGACTTGATAACCTCCGCCGGTGTTGCCAAAGAATTCGGGCGGATAGCTCAGTTGGGAGAGCGCTGCCCTTACAAGGCAGAGGTCACAGGTTCGATCCCTGTTCCGCCTACCACGAAAATGGTTGGATGCGTGAAACAGGGCGGGGTCTCTACGGAGATCGAGTTGTCGAAGATGCCGTTCGAGGCTGTGTCCAATGACCATTTAACGGGTTGTATCGTTTCGAATCTACTACCGCAAGCAGACTTCACGGGGCCGTCGTTCAGCCTGGTTAGGACGCCAGATTGTCAATCTGGAGGTCGCGGGTTCAAATCCCGTCGGCCCCGCCATTTTTCTCCATGCTGCGCCGCAGCAATCTGTTATCCGCGATTGGGATTTCGTCAGGGAGTGTGTCTCTTTCGCGGAGACGCTTGGGTAAGGGATATCTCCTTACCGCAAGGGGCAGTGATCGAGTGTGTGTGAATATTCTGTTACCGTACCCTTTTTTTATTGTCTGATACACTTCCTGTAACCAAGTCACGTGGTCCCTAGAGGGGGGAGGACATAATCGTTATGTTTCAAGCCGGTCCCATGGGAATTCTTGCTTCGCTAGGGTTGGTGTCAAAAGTCGTCCTGTTGGTTCTTTTGGTCTTTTCCGTTATCTCCTGGGCCATCATCCTGTACAAGTGGAGAACGTTCAGTGGGGCGGATGCGGAAGATCGCCGATTCATGACCGTGCTCACCAAATCACATGATATCGATGAACTTGCTCAGCGTGCTCACCGAATCAACGGGAGCCCCTGCGCGAATATCTTTCATGGCGTGGTTGCTCGGTTGAGGCCTGAGTCGTCGGAAGGCCGTGAGTCTCATGATCCGGCGGGGGTGTCGTCGATTGATCGGCAGGTCATCGAACGGACCGCTTCGCATATCGCGCAAGGACAAATTGCCAGACTGGAATCACTGTTGCCGTTTCTTGCGACGACCGGGAATATCAGTCCGTTTGTGGGCTTGCTCGGTACGGTGATGGGCATCATCGATTCGTTCCGTGAAATAGGATCTCAGGGCACAGCCAGCATTGCTGCTGTGGCACCGGGCGTGTCGGAGGCCTTGATTGCAACGGCGGCCGGGTTGTTTGCCGCGATTCCCGCCGTCATCGCCTATAATTTTTTCCTGACCCGTATCCGCCGTATCGCGTTTCGTATGGATGGCGTGGTCGTTGAATTGTTTACACTGCTTCTTGCCAAGCCGCAATCGGCTCATATCAAGCCCCAGTTGGTCTCTGTGGGGGTGAAGGGATGATTCTTGAAAGCAGGCAGCGGAGATTTTTGGCGGAAATCAATATCATTCCACTCGTCGACGTGGTGCTGGTGTTGTTGGTGATTTTTATGGTGACCGCACCGATGTTGGATCGAGGGCTGGATATCAACTTGCCGACGTCTGCGTCAAATACGATTAAGCCCGAGATGCGTGCGGTGCTGACGATCGAAAAAGATCAACGTTTGTATCTCGATAAAGATCAAGTCAGCATGGTGCAGCTGGAGCGTAAACTCCATGTGCTGAAAGAGGAGCATGAGGACGTATCCATTTATCTCCGAGCCGACCGTGATGTGCCGTATGGGGTGGTCGTTCAGGTGATGGATGGAGTGAAAAAGGCCGGGATTGAGAAGCTTGGTATGGTCACGGATCCGGCCGGTCCGGAACGTGTTGCCGACGCCATGACGTCGGCGCGAAAGAAATAAGGGTACCGCGCTCATGGGACAGGCCTCCGCATCGGCAGGTATCTGGTCGGATAATGAGCGACGGGATGAATTCAACCGTCGGTTGTGGCTGGCCGTAGGAAGTTCTCTCCTTTTACATCTGGGTGTCCTGGCGGTAGCCGCCTTGGTTCGCTTACCTCAGCATAGTGAGAAGCCATTGGCATCTATAGAGGTCTCTCTTGCCTCTCTCCCTACCCCGGCTCCGCCTGTCAAAGAAGTGAGTCCACCGAAGAGCCAACCCAAAGAGGTTAAGCCTCCTCCTCCGGTAAAATCCTCTGCTCCGCCCAAGAGTCAACAGAAAGTGATGGAACCTCCTCCAACTCCCCCGGTGAAGGATATCCCCGTCGTTCCTCCGGCTCCTCCGATCAAGGAGATACCTGCCGTTCCACCACCCCAGGTGAAAGCGTCGGTCAGTGACATTATGAAGGGCCTTGAGTTGCCGCCCGATGCTCCCAAATTAGGGGATTTTACTCCATCGGCGAAGCCGGCCAAAAAACAATTCAAGCTCCCCGATGTTCCGGTTGTGTCCGGGGTGCAGGAGAGTGCGAAGAATGAGCCTGATGTCAACCAACAACCGTTGCTGACCGAGGATTTGAACAAGGATTTGGAAGAGGAATTACGGAACATCAAGAACATTGATCTCCCTCAAGATCCGGCTCCGGCAGCAATGCCGAAACCGGCGCCTCAGGTCGAGGCGAAGGCGCCGAGTGTCAAGGCTGTTGATGCCGCCTTGAAAATTTCGGGGATGGCTCCGGGGTCGAATGCGTATTTGGGACGTGTGCGTCAGCGAATCAGCAGTTTTTGGACTGCGCCACCCGTCGACATTACGGGTCAGGCCTATGTTGTCGTTGTGCGATTCAGGCTCCATCGAGACGGCTCAGTGACGAAGGTGGAGATTGAACGATCCTCCGGCAACGAGTATTACGATTTGGCAGGGAAACGGGCGGTGCTCAGCGCGAAGCCGCTACCGGCCTTTCCCCCGGAATTACAGGAGGCGCATTTCGACGCACATTTTACCTTTTCGGTCGGAGACTCACAGGGATAGAGGAGGCCTATGTCGTTACGAATTGTTGTCGTCATCAGTCTGTGTGTGTCGGTTGGCCTGGCGTGGATTCTTGAATCCGGGGCAACAGATGTGTTTTTGGAAGCGACCAGGCCGGACTTCCAAAAAATTCCATTGGCTGTTGTGGGGATCGACAATGTCGGAGGGAGCGAATCGCCGGAGGGACGGGTACGGCTGGGAGCACGTATTGAAGAGGTACTCAAGGCTGATGTGCGTCGGTCATTGATCTTTTCCCTTGTGGATCTGCAGGGTATCAGCATAAAGGCCGGGACATTGGGGGCCGAGCCGCATCCCGCATTTAAGCAAGCCGCTGAGAAGGGCGTGTCCGTCATCGTTTGGGGTAAGGCGGGGATGAAGAGTGAAGGCAAGGATGCCGACGTCAAGATGGACGGGTATGTCTATGATGCAGGCAATGATGAGATGGTCGGCGGCAAACGGTATGTGGGTTCCCAGTCGGTCGTACGGCTCATGGCACATCGATTTGCGGACGAGTTGGTATTTCGGTATACAGGAGAACCGGGAATTGCCAGAACAAAGATCGCATATGTCTCGCAGCAAGGGAGTGCACGCGAGTTGTTTGTGATGGATTATGACGGATATGATTCGCGTCAGTTGACGGCCGATGGCTTCTTGAATCTGATGCCGAGATGGTCGCCGGATCGGCGGTTCCTTGTCTTTACCGCCTATCGAAATCGGAACACTCAAACGATCGACATGATGGAGTTGGCGACAGGGAAACGTTGGACATTGGTGTCGTTAGGCGGTTTGAATATCACGCCGACTCTCTCGTTTGATGGAAATTCTCTGGCATTTGCGTCAAGTCATGAGGGGAATTCGGAAATTTACCGGATGGATACTCGTACCAAGGCCATTCAGCGGATGACGGCACACCCTTCAGGGGACCTGTCTCCTTCGTGGTCTCCGTCTGGCCGCGAACTTGCATTCGCTTCCGACAGAAGCGGAGGGCCTCAGATCTTTCTCATGAGCGGAGACGGCACGAATGTGCGTCGATTGACGTTTGAAGGAGACTATAATGCGGCACCGGTGTGGTCTCCTCGAGGGAATTGGATCGCCTATGTATGCCGGAGTCCTAAAAAGGAGTATAAGATTTGTCTGATCACTCCGGATGGTCAGAAACGCGTACAATTAACGGCAGGGCCTGGGGTTGATGATTCTCCGTCATGGTCGCCGGATGGGCGGCACCTTGTTTTTAGCTCCACGGCCAAAGGCCAAAGTCATATTTACATGATCAATGCCGACGGGAAGGATCTCGAGCGAATCACGTTTACCGGCCGACATAACAGTGCGCCGTCTTGGTCGCCGGCATCGTAACGCCGACCCGTGGGCTTGTCCGAAACATGTTCCTCACTGTATGGAAGAGAGGACAATCCTACACATAGTTCTACTTAATCAGAGGAGGGGCCTGAGACTATGACGAAGTTCCGATCGACAATCTGTATCCCATTGGCTGTTGGAGCCATGATGCTGGGTATGTTTGGTTGTGCTTCAAAGGGGGTGCAGTCCGGGGGAGGGGAGGCACGGTCTTCGCAACAAGAAGGCAAGATGGGCTCCGGTAAAGATGCTGCTCCCGACACGGCATTTTCCGGGAAAGACTCCTCGAATGCCTTGCGTGGACTGGACAAAAATCCATCGGAAGAACGGCTCGGCAGCGAGGCGGATACGGTGACGGCCAAGGCTGATTCCGGTCGTGCAGATCGTCAGATGGGTGAAGTTCGTACGGAACAAGCTGCCTCAGAGGCTGCCGGATTGCGAGATGTCTTTTTTGCCTATGACAGCTTTGTGATTACCGAGGAAGCGCGTCACGCCTTATCTCACGATGCGGAATGGATCAAGGCACACCCGGGAGCTCAGTTGAAAGTCGAGGGGCATTGCGATGAACGAGGGACGTCGGCGTATAACTTGGTTCTCGGGGAGAAACGTGCCAAGGTTGTGCGAAATTATCTTGTCGAGCTTGGTGTATCGCCCAATCGACTGGCAGTGGTGTCCTATGGCAAGGAACGGCCGTTCTGTATGGACCATACCGAGTCATGCTACTCGCAGAATCGTCGGGGGCACATTGTCATTAAGACGTCTAAATAGTCGATTTATCTAGGTTGGTGCGGATGTGAACCGTCGGTTGCGGGTGAGTAGCTTTTCGTATGCCGTCGGCATGATATGATTACTCTGTCGTAAGTAGGAAGACAAAAATTGACCTGTGTTGGATGAGAAGGGGTGAGGCTGTGATTATCATCGTCTTGTTCCTCATATTGACTGGTTGTGTGGCGCAGGAGGCCGATCTCCGGCAAACCGAGAAGGACCTGCAGCACAGCATCAAGAAGCAGAACGCCCAGCTTTCGCAGGCTCGAGCCAAGCAGAGCATGGAGATTTCTACGTTACGTGATCAGGACTTGCCTCGGCTTCGAGGCGACGTGGAACGGGCGGTGAATCAGGCTCAGGATCTTCAGGCGAAGCAGGACGATTTGAAATATCGTCTGACGAGTTTGGAGCAGCATGTGAAGAAGATGGAGGCCGATAACTCCACACGACATGCGTGGGTCCAGCAAAGTCTCACTACCCAGGAAACAAAGGTTTCGGCGAAACTGAATGAGCTTTCACGGGCGATGGAACAGGCCACGGGGCAACTACGAAAAGATATCGTCGACGCCATTCAACGGACGAACGATACATTTGCGAAGCGGGTGGAGTCCAGACTAGACGACCAGCAAAAAGGAGCCGTCGATAATCGGAAACGGCTTGAGCACGTCTCCGAAAAATTCGAGCAATTCAATCAGGCGTTGACCGGTTTTCGTGAGGCTCTCACGGAGCTGAATAATCGGGCGGAGCAAGAAGAACAGGAAACGGGGAAGCGATTTGAAACTGTCGGGCAACAGATCAGCGCACGGCTTGACGGGCAGGATCGTAGGATTGAGATTCTTGGAAAAGCCATCGAGAAAACCGTGGAGTTGGTGAATCAGCGGCCTGCTGAGTCCGGCCAATCCGTCGGGAAGCAGCTCAGCGCACGGCTTGATGAGCAGGCTCATAGGCTTGAGATTCTTAAGAAAGCCACCGAGAAAACCGCAGAGTTGGTGAATCAACGGCCTGCTGAGTCCGGCCAATCCGTCGGGAAGCAGCTCAGCGCACGGCTTGATGAGCAGGATCGTAGGCTTGAGATTCTTGGAAAAGCCATCGAGAAAACCGTGGAGCTGGTGAATCAGCGGCCTGCTGGGTCCGGCCAATCCGTTGCCACACCTGCAGAACAACCTAATGGCACAACGGAGGTGTTTTCCGATACGGCGAGTTCAGACTCAACAATGTCTGCAGGTCATACCGGTTCGGCTTCCGACGGCGGATCGGAGGGTGGGACAGCTTCGGCGGCGATCTCCGAGCCAAAAGAATCAGTTGAGCCGGAATCCGTGCGCAGTCTTGACCGGGTTCAATATGAGCGGTTGTTGACGCTGTTTCGTGAGGGAGATTTTGACGGTGCCAGGCTTGGGTTCACGGCATTTCTCTCGGAGTATCCGAATTCAACTCTCGCCCCCAATGCCAGGTATTGGCAGGGGGAATCGTATTACGGGAAAAAAGAGTACGAGAAAGCCATCGAGTCGTATGATCAGGTTGAGATGCACTACCCTCGCAGTGAAAAGGTTGCCGCCGCAATTCTGAAGAAAGGTTATGCGTATTTAGCTTTAAAAGATAGGAAGCGAGCATCATCTGCATTTAAGCAAGTGGTCACATTGTATCCGAAAAGCCCTGAAGCGGGGAAAGCCTCCAGCAAGTTGGCGCAGATTAGGGACGTTCGATAGAACTCAGGAGGGTGGTCATATGATTGCCATCGTCATACTCGCGTTTTTCCCAATGGTTGCCCTGGCCGGGTGTGCGACACATGCCGATTTTCTGGATATGCGCGAACAGCTGTCTACGGTTTCTCGCTCGCAGGAACAGAATCATCAACGGATGGATGCGGTATCACGTCGAATGGAGTCGATCGAACGGGTGAAAGATACGGATCCCGGTAAACAGCGAATCGAGGACGTGGTCGCACGCCTCCAAAAGCTTGAAGGTCGGCTGACAAAACTAGAGGGTACGACGGTGCAGGTATCGGCAAGGGCGCCGGAGCAAGTGTCCCCTGAACGGTACATCCCTAAGCTTACCAAGCAAACTGTCTCGGAGGAGTCTGGATCGGCTTCACCGGTCTCGCAGGGAATTACCCCGACGGCGGCATTCAATTTGGCCTACAATGATTACTTGAATGGTAAATACGAACTGGCTGCGGCCGGGTTCCAGCGTTTCGTAAAAGATTTTTCCGGTACATCGTTGAGCCCGAACGCCCATTACTGGATGGGAGAGGCCTATTACAATCTGAAGGACTATGGGCGGGCCGTCCAGACCTTTGAGTTCCTGGTGACGGAATATCCTGGAAATGAGAAAACTCCGGCTGCGTTGTATAAGCTCGGCTTAGCGACGGCGGAAACGGGTGATCTTGCAAAATCGAGAAAGAGCCTGAAACGTGTGCTTGAAGAGTTCCCGTCATCGAACGAATCCAGGTTGGCGAAAAACAAGTTGGCTGAAATCAGATGACCGCTGTTCCGGTCCGCCGCCTCGCCGCGTTCCTTCGTCATCGTGCATAAGGAGCCCTGTGCCGTGCTGACGCCCGGCGGCAGCGGGAAGATCTATGTCTTGCCGGGGGATGTCGTCAGTCGTATCGCGGCCGGTGAGGTCGTCGAGCGTCCGGCCGCGGTGGTCAAGGAGCTTGTCGAGAACAGCTTGGATGCGGGGAGCCGTTCCGTCACGGTGGAGATTAAGGACGGGGGAGTAACCCTGATCCGTGTGACGGATGACGGTGAAGGCATGAGCCGGGATGATGCCCCACGGGCGTTTGAACGGCATGCGACGAGTAAACTCAGGTCCGACAGCGACTTGTGGTCGATCCGGACCATGGGGTTTCGTGGCGAGGCATTGCCGAGTATCGCCTCCGTTGCTCGCGTTCGGGTTACCACCGGGATGCGGTTCGCAGACGTTGGAACGGAGTTTCGAGTCCAGGAAGGACGGGTCGGTCGTCTTGTCGATGCGCCTCCGTTGGCCGGAACGTGTATCGAAGTTGCCGAGCTATTTTATAATCAACCGGCCCGTAGAAAATTTCTCAAGTCTGTCCCCACGGAGTTTTCCCACATCAGTCGTGTGGTTCAGCAAGCAGCCCTTGCCTGGCCGTCTGTCCATTTCCGATTGATTCATAACGGCACGGAGGTGGTGAATCGTCCCGCTGTGTCATCGGACCAGGATCGTGTCAGCCAGGTGTACGGGGCGTCGTTTCTGGGGCGATGCTGTCGGGTTGAGGCCCATCTTCCGATCGCCAGAATAGAAGGATATGCGCTCGATCCGGTTCATGCGAGGTCATCACGAACCCCCCAGGAATTGTTTCTTAATCGACGCCCCGTGCGAAATGCCGCTGTATTGCATGCCGTGGCGGAGGGGTACGGAGCCTCTCTTCCAAAGGGATCTCATCCTCTGTTTGTGCTGTTTTTGGATGTCGATCCGGATCGTGTCGATGTGAACATCCATCCCGCAAAGCGAGACATCCGGTTTGCAGATCAGGAACTGATTCACCAGTTAGTGCGGAGGGCAATTCGGCAGGCGATGGGGGCGGCGGAGCGTTCTTCGACCGTATCCGGATTATCACTCCATGGTGAAGCGTCTCCGGGGACGACACCGTCTTGGACGTCGTCTCCGGCCGGGACTCAGAGACAGGCTGAGGCGCATGATGCAGACGGCGGGGAAGTGCCATCACCGGTTCGGGCGACTGCGGAGTCAGAACGGCCCTCAGGGGCCGGTACACAGTTGGAGTTTGTCAGCGAAGCAGCAGAATCGTATGTCCATGTGCCGTCAAAAGACGTCGTGGCGTTGGGGCAGATCAATCGGACTTTTCTCATCGTACAGATCGGCGGAGATCTGGCGGTGGTCGACCAACATACCGCACATGAACGGGTGCTTTTTGAGCGGTTGTATCGCGCGTGGATTGCCAGAGGGATTCAATCTCAGCCCCTGCTGCTTCCCCATTCAATCGAATTATCGGGCGCTCATGCAGCCCTTGTTCGTCGTTATCAAGATGAGCTTGAGAAGCTGGGCTTGGAGCTAGAGCCGTTTGGAGGGGCAGCGGTCTTAATTCGGGCTGTTCCAACGGGTCTGGGAAAAATCGATCCGGAGCCCTTTTTGCAGGATGTGCTAGAGGATCTGAGTCGCTGGGAATATGCCGCAACAGTGGAGACAAAAGTCCGCCCGGTTCTCGCGTCGTTGGCCTGCCATGGAGCCGTGAGATCAGGTCGTTCGTTGGAATTACCCGAGATCAAAACATTAATTGAGGAATGGCGCGCAGAAGGAGAAATGACGACGTGTCCTCACGGACGACGAACGATATTTCGTCTTGGTACGGATGATTTGGAGAAAATGTTCGGACGGGTGGGCTGGTAGACCGGTGAGGTTCAGGTTAAGGCTGAGGTCAAGGAGGGACATCGCCCCTCTTTCACCGCATCGTAGTCCGACCCCCTTTCCTATGAATTGTGAGAGATGATGGTACGGGATATGTCGCATCTATCGGAATCGCTGTGTCGCCGGCGTCCGTTGGTGGTTCTGCTCGGTCCTACGGCAGTGGGAAAGAGTCGTGCCGCTGTTCGGGTGGCTGAGCGATTTCATACCGAGGTGTTGACGGCGGATTCGCGGCAAGTCTATCGAGGGATGGACATTGGTACGGACAAACCCACGGTCGAGGAACGTCGCGGTGTACCCCATCGGCTCATTGATCTGGCAGAGCCGGATGAGTCCTTTAACACCGGACGGTACAGACGGGCTGCGATTGAGGAGATCGATCGGTTATATGCCGGGCGAAGGCTCCCATTGGTTGCGGGCGGAACGGGACTCTATATTCGAACGTTGGTGCGAGGCTTGTGTGCGGCGCCAGAGTCAGACCCGCAGCTGAGAGCGGAATTGTTAAGGGTGAGTCAGGAGCAGGGACGGGAGCACCTCTATGCAAAATTGGCAGAGGTCGATCCTGTAACAGCGGCACGAGTGCATCCCAACGATGAATCCAAGATCATCAGGGCATTGGAAGTGCAACGGTTGTCTGGGCAGCCGCTGTCGGCGCTCCATCACCGTCATGGGTTTCAAGAAGACCCGTTTTCGATCTGTCTGATCGGATTACAGAGGCCTACGGAGGATTTGTATCGTGGGATTGAGAAACGAATCGATTGGCAGTTGGACCACGGCATGGTACAAGAGACACGCACATTGCTCGGTCGCGGCTATGGGCGCGAGTTGGGTTCGATGAAAGGTTTAGGGTATCGTCATGTGGCGGCTCATCTAGCGGGTGAGTATGATGAGTCGGAGATGGTTCGTTTGTTCAAGCGCGATACCAGGCGCTTTGCTAAACGACAGATGACGTGGTTTCGGAGTGAACCGGGTATCAAATGGGTATCGGTGACATCGGAAGAATCGTTCGAACAGACGGTCCGGCAGATTATTTCAATGATTGAGGCGTTTCTTGAATCGCTGGACTCGGACGAGCAATTACATGCGAGGCCGGCCGGCATCATGGGGGCAGGGTCGGTATGAAGGGACGGCATACGCAGAGGCAGGCGTCGGTGGGTGTCATTGGTGGAAGCGGGCTCTATAGTATGGAAGGGCTCCAATCGGTTCGAGAGTTTCGGGTTCGCACGCCGTTTGGGCCACCATCAGACTCAGTCGTGGTCGGGACGATCGATGGGACACGGGTGGCGTTTCTTTCCCGGCATGGGCGCGGACATCGACTGAATCCGACGGAAATCAACTATCGGGCCAATATTTATGCGTTGAAATCGTTGGGTGTGTCGCGCGTGATTTCCGTGAGCGCAGTGGGGAGTATGAAAGAGGCGATCAAGCCCGGTGATGTGGTCATCCCCGATCAGTTTATCGATTTGACCAAACGGCGTCCGTCCACGTTTTTCGAAGGTGGAATCGTCGCGCATGTCGCATTCGGCGAGCCTGTTTGCGGCGGTTTGGCCAGGACCTTGGTTTCGACCGCAACCGGCCTTGGTGCCACGATCCACGACGGAGGCGTCTATCTGTGTATGGAGGGCCCGCAGTTTTCAACAAAAGGAGAGTCTCGGCTGTATCGGCAGTGGGGAGTTGATGTGATTGGTATGACCAACATGCCGGAGGCCAAGTTAGCCCGTGAGGCAGAACTGTGTTATGCGACGATGGCACTGGTCACGGATTATGATTGTTGGCACGAGACAGAAGAAGATGTAACGGTCGAAGCCATCCTGGGCACGCTGCATCGAAATGTAGATTTGGCTAAACGGGTTCTACGCGTGCTCATTCCCTCTATGGACGGAGCGGACGGCTGCTCCTGTCAGCATGCATTAGATCATGCCATTATCACGGCTCAAAAGGGCCCGTCGACCGCGGTCAAGAAGAAGCTTGAGCTCCTGACGCGTCGAGTCTGGGCCGGATGAAAGGAGAATAGTCGCCCATGGGACAGTTGTTGGTGGTCGGATCTGTCGCGCTCGATACGGTGAAAACTCCATTCGGAGAAGGAACGGACATACTGGGCGGGTCCGCGACGTACTTTTCGACCTCGGCCAGCTTTTTTACGTCTGTGGCGTTGATCGCCGTTGTCGGCGAAGATTTTCCCCAACAGCATGTGGCGTTTTTGAAAAGCCGTGGGATTGACCTCACAGGGCTTGAGCGGCGCCCCGGCTCGACCTTTCGCTGGAAAGGAGAATATACGCATCAGTTAAATGAAGCACACACGCTGGATACGAAGCTGAACGTATTTGAAACCTTTCGTCCTAAAATTCCCGAGGCCTATCGGTCGCCGGATGTCTTGTTTCTGGGAAATATTGATCCGGAACTTCAGCTGGATGTGCTTCAGAAGGTCGAGCGTCCTGGACTGGTTGCCTGCGACACGATGAATTTCTGGATCAACGGCAAACGCGATGCGCTGTGGAAGGTGTTGGAGAAGGTGGATGTGCTGATCATTAACGACGGGGAAGCGCGGGCGCTGGGTCAAGATTCAAACCTTGTCAAGGTGGCGAAGATGGTGTTGTCGCGCGGTCCCAAGCACCTCATCGTCAAGCGCGGCGAATATGGGGCCTTGATGTTTAATGAGCAGCAGATTTTCGGAGCTCCTGCGTTCCCCCTGGAAGACGTGCGTGATCCTACCGGGGCAGGCGACACTTTCGCGGGTGGGTTTTTAGGTTATCTGACCGCGACGGGAAACCGGTCGGCTGAGGCGATGAAGCAGGCGATGATCTTCGGAAGCGTGATGGCCTCGTTTACCGTAGAATCCTTTAGTCTTGACCGATTGCGCATCCTGGATTACAAAGAAGTGCAAGAGCGGTTCCGTGAATTCAAACGGTTGACTCATTTCGAGGATCTCCGGTGAGTACGGTGTCTCTGAAAAAATGGAATAACCGGCTTTCTCTATGCGGTGTCATATCCTGTCGGGTATTCGCGTATGTGGGATTGATCGTCGCATTCGTCGGTTGTGCCAGCGAAGAAACGCTCAAGAGGTCCCAGGGATACTATCAAGAAGGTATTGCCAATCTCTCGACGGATAGGCAACGGGCGTTTGTGTCATTTCAAAAATCCGTTCAATTAGATCCGGACAACAAAGAGGCTCGGTACGCATTGGGGCATGTCTACGCTATGCAGGGGAAATTGGCTAAGGCGGAAGAAGAGTTTCGCTCGGCGATCAGAATCGACAGAGATTTCTCCGAAGCGTACACCTATCTCGGCCAAATCCTTTCCATGCAGAACCAATGGGATGAAGCGGTCAAATCCTACCACCGGGCATTGGCCAATCCGCTCTATCGCACTCCGGATTTGGCCCGATTTCACCTGGGCCGCGCTTTGGCTCAACGGGGGGATTTTCAGGCGTCGGTGGAGGTGCTTGAGGATGCCGTGGTTGTGAGTCCTCCCAGCGTTCCTCCGGCGATGACCCAATTGGAGTTAGGCCGAGTCTATCTCAAGTTGGGGAATACGGCGAAAGCGCGTGAGGCTCTGGAAAAAGCGGTGACACTCGACCAAGGCGGGGAACATTCAGCGGCCGCCAAGGAATTATTGGTTCGATTGAAGTAGCAGAGGGGGCTATGGAGTCAGTCGGCGAGTTTTTCAGACAGGTTCGCGAAACCAAGGGATTGACCGTCGACGAAGTGTCGTCCAAAACGCGCATTCGTTCGGACTTCGTCAAGGCGTTGGAAGATGGGAATTTTTCCAAGCTGCCTGATCAGGTGTTCGCCAGGGGGTTTGTACGTTCGTATGCGCGTTCGCTCGGTCTGGACGAAGAAGATGCCATTCAGCGCTTTACGAAATCTGCCGGTGCCTATTATGAAAAGCAGGATGAACGGGAACGACTGAAGGTTCGTCAAGTCGAAGAGGAGCGGAAGCGTCAGGCGAATCGAAAGGCCGTGAGCATCGCGATCGGAATTGCCGTGCTTACATTGATGTTTCTCTTAAGTCGGGAGCAGTCACCCGTACTTCGGATGGGAGATGCGGAGCAATCCTCCGATGCCAAACACAGTGCTGAACCGACGAAAGACGACCCCGCTGTGGTTATGCAGAACGAAGCAGAATCAGAATCCGAACCTTCTCACGATCCCCCCAAGCAAAGTGAGGCTCCTGTCACGCTGCCATCCCAGGCATCAGTGGAAGAGGGCCGTGATCCCAGTCCGACCCCTCCACCGATTTCGGTATCCGGTCAAGAATCCCAGACAGTGTCAGTATCTTCTCCAGGGGCAGACGGGCCGCTGGGAGGGATTTCTCTCGAAGGCAATAGGCCTGCCGACAATAACCAACTGGTGCTGGATTTGGAGGCAACCGAACTCAGTTGGGTCGTCGTGCAGATCGACAACGGTAGCCCGCAAGAGTCCTTATTGAGGCCGGGGGAGAAGTCCCAGTGGAAAGGCCAGGATCAGTTTGTCTTGACGCTCGGCAATGCCGGCGGTGTCAAAGCGGAATTGAACGGACAGCCTCAAAAGCCGTTCGGCCCAAGCGGAAAAGTCGCACGTGATATTGTCCTCAAACGATAGGCCCCCATCGCATTGTATCTGCTCACACTGGTCCTCATTTGTCGTCAGATCATTTAGACTCGGTTCAGGAGCCTCGTGTATCGTTTCGACCAATCGGGCAAATCTGTTGGGTGATCCTATGGTTACAGGTCTTACTTACGGAGATTTGCCGTAAGAGATGTTCTTTGACCCAGGATTCGTAGGGGGGCTGGCAGGTAAACCGATTTCTTGACAGCAATTCAGCAGCATTGGTATAGTTCAAAAGTTTTTCGACCTTTGTCCATAATGCGAGTTTTTTACCGGCGGCCTCGTGCCGAATTCATGTGTGGTGTGTGCAACATATCCAACATATAAGGAGGATGCGTGATGGGGTACCTGTCTAGATTTTTGGGAATCAGCGCAGCGCTGATGTTGTTGTCGGCCACGGTGGTCGGTGCCGAAGAAGCGAGCCCGACAAAGCCTCGCGTTCCGGCGGATCAAATGGCCGCTGCCAAGGCCTTGGAAAATCCGATCGAAGCATCGGCAGATAGCATCGCCAAGGGGAAGGCGTTGTATGAGGGCAAGGGGACCTGTTTCAATTGTCACGGTAAGGATGGTAAGGGCAATGGTCCCGCCGGCGCTATGCTCAACCCCAGCCCGCGCGACTTCACGAATTGCAAATTCCACAAGAAGCGGAAAGACGGCGAGCTGATGTGGGTTCTCAAGAACGGCAGCCCCGGCACCGGCATGGTATCCTTGATTCCGGCCGCCATCACCGAAGAAGAAGGCTGGAACATCATCAACTACGAGCGGAGCTTCTGCCAAAAGTAATCGTCTTGAAGACCGTTCTCAGTTCAAAAAAGGGTGAGGAGACAACTCCTCACCCTTTTTTTATGCCGAGTTACACGACGATGAGATTGTTGTGGATGAAGTTGTTCAGCGGAGTCGGTGCAAGTTATGGAGCGTCACCGGTGGTCGCCGAAAGGTTTATTTGAACCAATCAGAAAAGGAGGATGGGTGTATGGCCGGCACCCATCTCTCCGATGGTGGCGACAGGCTGAACCTTGTTGCTGGAGAGGGGAAATCTCACGCCTGCGTGCAGCTTATGCGCGGTAATATTCGGTGTCAGCCGGCTTGTCCCAGAGGGTCGTCAGTGCCGTTTGCGCGAAATGTGAAGATTCGCGTTGGGATAAAAAGTCTATGAAGTCAGTGACTTCAGCTTGTCGTTCCAGAGAAAGCTCACGAAGTTTCTCGATAATGGCCTGCTCAGCTGTCTTCGTCATATTGCTCCCCTAGTCAAAAAATTCGAGCGAAGACTACACCCCTTGAAGAAAAAATTCAATCGCTTCGTTCTGCATATTTCCTGTTTTTCAGAAATTTGCCGTGTAGTGTTGTCTAGGCGAACGCTCTGTGTCTCGATGTGTGTCGGAATCGATATTGATAGATTTGTGTGTATTATTGATGGGTTAGGGTCGTGGGGGGATCGACTCGCGATTGTCTGTGCTGGTTCCTGCCGGGTGAATCGTCAATGAAAGGATTTGAGAAGGTGCAGTGAATCCTTCTGATTCGGTTACCGAGACGTGGATTTCGGCCTGTTGTGGCATATTGGTTGGTGGAAGCGTCGCCACGAATTCGAGGAATTTCGTTTGCCCGGGTTGCAGCGGCGGAATGGTCAGGGTCGTGGTCGGGAATTGGCCCATGATCGACGGTGTGCCTGTGATTGATGCCGAGGCATGATGGACGGTCTTCGAGCCGGTATTTACTACATCGATTCGCACACGTACATGTTCGCCGCCCTCCAAAACCAAATTATTGTTCTCGTCAAGCAGCATGGCTTTGAATCGAAGTGCAGGCGAGGCGGAAGGTGCGGTACCGTGTGAAGATTCTACCGAAGAGCCCCCGCTCGATTCTCCGGACATATCATCTTGGGTTATCGGAGATGAAGGGGGTTGATCTCCGAATGCAATTCTGGTGTCGAGGAAGAGCTTCGACGCTAATTCGACGGCGGTGTCCTGAATAAACGGATCAATGATGTAATCGCAATTTCTACTGGCTCGTTCGAGCCGTAATCGCTCCATGCGGTTTACCTTAAACTCGGTTTCTCGCAGCAAGGCTCCCGTTTCGTCATAGATTCGCGCGGTTGCGGTCATGCGCAGGATTGCAGGGGCTCGGTCGTATAATGCGTCTTTGTCGAGTGTGAATGCCCAGTCACGCACATCAAGTTTGATGGTATGGTTCGGCGTGACGGTGTGGTCGGTCTCCTCGTTGTAGAGGACCGTTGTGAATGTCCGGCTGGAGGCTTCCCGCAAGGCGTCCACAACCTGTCGGCCGACCGGAATGATGCCAGGGAGACCGCAGGAATCGGTGTAGGACAGGGTTTGTTGTGCGATCAACGGCGGCCATTCAACTTTTACCGTATGGGGAAGGGGTGGGGGCATTTCCGGGAACTCCAGATGTTGAACACATCCGGCAACCAGTAAGGCCGTGCATCCGATCATGAGCGGGAAGCAGGTGCGGCGCCGTGTTTGTGAAAACAATGTTTGGTATGATGCGTTCACGGTACCTTCTTGAACCCTGTCGAGGTTGGCGCCACCGTACTGGAAAACATAGCGTGAAAGCAACCGCCGATCGCGATAATTGGCAGAGGTGGGGAGGTGTTTCCTCTTTGAAGCTCAAGGAAAGGTTGGTGTAAGATGTCATGTTCGACAGATACCGATTGTCGGTGAGTATTCTGGCTGTGCGGGGAAGGGAGCGGCTTGCTCCTGGCATTATCGTCAGGGTGACATCCATCTTTTGGAGGATCCTATCCATGGTGAAGCGAAGTCAGCAAACGTTCAAATGGTCGATCGGCGGGGGCGTGCTGTTGGCGCTATCCGCCTTAGCTGCTTTTGAAAACGGGGCATCTACTGCGGACGCGGGAGTCCCGCCGGCGTTTGCGCAAGGTTTTTCTGAAATCGTCAAAAACACCACGCCGGCTGTCGTGAATATCGCCGTAACCGGAGGAGGGGAACGGGGACGCCGTCGCGGGGGTGTTCCTCCTGGTGGACCCTTTAGCAAGCCTCCCGGTGAAGAGCCGGGCGGAGAGCCCGGCGGAGAGGATTCACCGATCCCACCGCCGATGCCACCCTCACCGCACGGGCGTCCGGATCAAAGCGCCGGATCAGGCGTGGTCGTAGACCCCAGCGGGTATATCGTCACGAATAATCACGTCGTGGAAGGGGCAGTGCAGATTACCGTGACCTTAAACGACCGGAGAGAGTTTTCCGCCAAAATCATCGGGACTGATCCGAAAACCGATTTGGCGGTGATTAAGATTGAAGCGAAGGATCTGGTGTCTTTGAAGTGGGCGGACTATGAACAACTGCATGTCGGAGATCTTGTGTTGGCGGTGGGGAGCCCGTTTGGTCTGACATCGACGGTGACGCTGGGTATTATCAGCGCACTTGGACGTGGGAATGTCGGCATTGCGGACTACGAGGATTTCATCCAAACCGACGCCGCCATTAATCCCGGCAATTCAGGTGGAGCGCTCGTGAACATGAACGGCGAACTCATCGGCATTAATACCGCGATCTTCTCGAGGACGGGAGGGTCGGAGGGGGTGGGATTTGCAATCCCAAGCAGTATTGCGGTCGATATCGTGGACAGCCTCCTTCGGACAGGGAAGGTGGTGAGAGGGTGGATGGGAGTCGCCATTCAGGAGATTACCCCGGCATTGGCGAAGTCGTTTAAATTGCCGGAACAACGAAAAGGGGTGCTGATCAGCGACGTCAATGAAATCGGTCCCTCGCATGCCGCCGGAATCAAGCGCGGTGACGTTGTGGTGGCATTTAACGGGAAAGCCATTCAAAGCGTCAGTCAGTTGAGAAATCTTGTGGCGCGAACGATCGTGGGAAAAGACGCACATGTCACGGTACTGCGTGAAGGCAAGGAAGAAACCTTTAAGATAAAGGTTGCCGAGCGGCCTTCGGATGAAGTGCTTGCGAAAAAAGAGCCGGCGCCGTCCAAGGAACGGAGTGAAAAGGTCAAGCCTCCGGACAACGTGCTGGCATCTCTTCGTGTTCAAGAACTGGATAATGCGCTGATGAGCCAACTGAATATCCCGGCCAAAACGGAGGGGGTCGTCATTACCAGAGTGGAACCCGGCAGTGAGGCAGAAGCCTCCGGCTTACAGCGTGGTGATGTGATTCAAGAAGTGAATCATGAGACCGTCAAGACGCTGGAGGATTATCAGAACGCCTCCAAGAAGATAAAGAAAGAGGAATTGGCCGTGTTGCTGGTCAACCGGCAGGGGAACAGCTTGTTTGTGGCGGTGAACCCAAAGTAAGAGAGTGGTAAAAATCCAGCGACTCTTACAGAGAGCCACGGTTGCCCATCCTCCTCGGTCGTCCGAAACGGAGGATGGGCGATGCTGTGCAAGAATATAGGGCAGGTGCCTTCCGCTTCGTCGGCACGGAGCCTATAGGCAACGTGCCGAAGTGTCTTCATCGGCGAACATCGGACGGCAAGGACGGCTGAGGGTCCGATAAGGGTCATGGGGGACTTGCCGTAGAGAGGCATAATTTGTCGATGGATAAGGTTCGACCGTGTGGGCCAAGGTTTCATGGAATACGTATGGGTGAGGGGGTGTGCTGAAACAGTTCAATCAGTGGCTGCAGGATTCTGTATTCACGCCGCTGGAAGATAAAAAGATGCCGGTGATGGAGCACCTGGTAGAATTCCAGGTGCGACTGACCCGTACGGTTATTGTCACGGGGATCATCTTCGTCGGAACATTTTTCTACGCAGATACACTCGTCAAATGGCTGCGTATCCCCTTACAGAACATGTTCGTTCCTCGCGAACTCGCCTGGGAACCGACCGATCTCCCGACCGTGCCGTTTGTGTTCCTCGCGCCGGCTGAAGCACTGTGGCAGAACGTCAAGGTTGCAGGACTCTTTGCCGTCGTGTTGGCGATGCCCTATATTTTGTATGAAATTTGGCGGTTTGTCGTGCCGGGCTTACATGTCCAGGAGCGCCGGTTCGTCGGGCCGTTCGCCTGTTTCAGTGCGTTGGCGTTTTATTTGGGCGTAGGGTTTTCATTTTTCTTCGTACTCCCGTTTGCGTTGAATTTTTTGATTTCGTACGGGGTGGATGCGGGGTTTATTCCGCAGATTTCGATTGCACAGTATGTCGGGTTTGCTCTGTGGTTCTTGTTGGTGTTCGGATTGATTTTCGAAGTTCCGTTGGCGCTGACATTGATGGCGAAGTTAGGGTGGGTGGATGCGCCGCTGTTGATTCGATATTGGAAGTGGGCGTTCTTGGGATCCTTCATCATCGCCGCGATTCTGACGCCGACTCCCGATCCGTTCAATCAGAGTCTCATGGCGATTCCGATGTTTCTTCTATACTTAGTGGGAATTTTCGGCGCCAAGTTTTTCGGGAAGAAGCCGTCTGCGGAAGATCAGGAGTCAGGCGTCCCGGCAGTGGCCGTGGCTGCGACGGGGCCGTCAGCGATAAGAAAATCTTCGGAAGGTGAGTATTTGGGGGTGCCTCCGTCGGACCGTCGGCGGTAGTCGGACGCAACGAGACATTCCCTGAAAAGGATAAAGGTTATGGGACGTGAATTGAATATCATCAGCAGCGGCGGCGGAAGCGACGATGTGTGCACCTATATGTGGGCGTGCGCCATATGCGATGAGACTGAACGATGCCAGAAGGATAGAGAAGGGCATAGCCGATGGCTTGTGTCCAAGCGGATGGAGCGCATTGAGTACAAAGTACTCATCATGAGCAACAAGGGCGGGGTGGGAAAGAGTACGTGTACGACGAACATCGCCGTCAGTCTTGCACTCAAGGGGTGGCATGTCGGTATCTGTGATTTGGACATTCACGGACCCAACATCCCCAAAATGGTGGGAGCGGAGGGCCAAAAGCTCAAGATCAGCACGGGCGGCGGGATTATCCCGTTTCAAGCGTACAATCTCAAAATTGCATCGATGTCGTTTCTGTTGCAAAACTCTGATGATCCGATTATCTGGCGCGATGCATACAAATATGAGTTCGTGAACCAATTGCTCGGCGGCGTTGAGTGGCAGGATTTGAACTTTCTGCTCATCGATCTTCCGCCGGGGACGGGAAACGAATCTGTCACGACGATCGATTTACTCGGAAAGGTGAGCGGTGCCGTGATCGTCACGACCCCGCAGGAGGTGGCATTGCTTGATTCGCGCAAGTCGGTCACGTTCTGCAAGGACAGCGAAGTGCCGATCGTCGGAATCGTCGAAAACATGAGCGGTTTGGAATGTCCGCATTGCCATCAGCATGTGGATGTGTTTCGGAAGGGGGGCGGTGAGGCATCCGCTCATGACATGGGGGTGCCGTTCTTGGGACGTATTCCGTTGGATCCTGACGTGGTCACGCAATCCGATGCGGGAGAGCCCTTCGCGTTGTTCAATTCGGATACGGCGACGGCCGAAGCGTACCATCACATCGCCAACCAAGTCGAAACGTTCTGCAAGAAAAGCGGCTCATTGCTGAACATTGCGTCACGGAAAGGCTGAAATGGCTAACCGACGAAACCCCATGCACCAACTGACTCCCCTTCATGAGGCACAGAAAATCGTGCTTGATTCGACCGCGTTGTTGGGAGTCGAGAAGGTGTCGATTCTTGACGCGCTCGGCCGAACGCTTGCAGAAGATATTGTCGCTGAACGGGATAATCCTCCATGGAACAACAGTGCGATGGATGGGTTTGCCGTCCGCTGGGAAGATATCAAGCAAGAGCATGCTGTGCAGAAGCCCGTCACATTGCGGGTCATTGAAGATGTGCCTGCCGGGAAAATGCCTTCGAAAACAGTCGGGTCCGGAGAAGCTATTAGGATTATGACCGGCGCACCGGTGCCGCATGGGGCGGATACGGTTCTAAAAGTGGAAGATACGGAGCAGACTCCGGATATGGTGCGCGTTCTGAAGCCGGAACCCCAAGGCGCCAATATCCGTCCACAGGGTGAAGACGTGAAGAAGGGTGAGTGTATTATCGCGAAGGGGACGCACATCCGACCTGGTGAAGCCGGGATGTTGGCAGTGCTGGCAAAGTCGTTTCTTTTTGTCTATCAGCGGCCTCGCGTGGCGATTCTTTCGACGGGCGATGAGTTGGCGGACCTCGACGAACGATTCAGCGATGAAAAAATCATCAACTCGAACAGCTATGGGATCGCCGCAGCCGTGCAGGAAGCCGGAGGGATTCCCTTGTTGCTGGGTATCGCCAGGGACACGAAGGACGCGTTAAAAGAAAAGATTGCACAGGGATTGAGTGCGGATATCTTGGTGCTGTCCGGTGGAGTCTCGATGGGGGATTACGACTTTACCAAGGAAGTCTTTCAGGAAATCGGCGCCGAGATGAATTTCTGGAAATTGGCGATCAGGCCCGGGCAGCCGCTCGCATTCGGGAAAATTCACGGCAGATTGGCGTTCGGGCTTCCGGGCAATCCGGTTTCTTCGATGGTGACGTTCGAACAGTTGGTCAGACCCGCAATGCTCAAGATGAGCGGGCGTCGCAGCTACGGCCGCCCTGTTGTTGAGGCGGTATTTCAGGAACCATTTTCAAAGCGGACTGATCGACGCCATTTCTTGCGTGGGGTTCTGACTCGTGAAGATGGTGTGTTTAAGGTCCGGACGACAGGCGATCAGGGGTCAGGAATTCTGACCTCGATGGTGAAGGCCAATTGCTTGATCGATGTGCCGACTGAGGTCGAACGGTTGAATCCGGGGGATTCCGTATCGGTTCAACTGTTAAGCGGCGAGGCCTGGCCGGCACAAACGGATCATGTGCATTCGGGCGGTCATCGAACATTTTGTTGTTAAAGAAGGAGCCCCTCGTCATTCGTTGTGCGTCAGGGGAGAGGAGTTCGTGTTCTCCCAATGACCGATGACGAGTGACCGATGGCCGTATATCAATATGTCGATCCCCATTGTGTGTTTTGTCGGGCGTTCGAACAGCGGCAAGACCACCTTCATCGAACGTGTGATCCCCGAATTGGTGCGCGCCGGGTATAAGGTGGCCACGGTCAAACATGCCGGTCATGGGTTCGATCTGGACACCGAAGGCAAGGACAGTTGGCGGCATAAACGGGCAGGGGCGAGCAGCGTTGCCGTTCTATCAAAGGGGAGCATGGCGTTGTTTGCCGATGTGTCGGATCAGCCGACGGTCGAAGAAGTTCGAGATCGGTTTCTCGACGAGAGCTATGATTTGATTATCGCGGAAGGATGGAAACACGAGGGCTACCCCAAGATCGTGATTATTCGTGACCGGTTCGGGGAGGTCCCCCTTTCGACGGAAGGTTTGTTGGCCGTGGTATCCGATAAACCGATTGATCTCGATGTCCCGGCATTTGGTCTTGATGATGTGTCCGCCGTGGCCTCGCTCATTATGACGCATTTCCCCCGTAGTGCTCGATCAGAGCATGAGATGGAAATCTAACATCCCCATCGTCGTGAGTGTCGTGGTCGGAGCGGTCGCGCTTGGTGCCGCCGCCGTTCCGATGACGAACCAGCCTGAATTCTGTGCCGGCTGTCACACCATTGCGCCTTCGTATGAGAGTTGGGTCACGTCATCGCATAAGGACGTGACATGTGTGGCCTGCCATGTGAGGCCTGGTATTGAGGGCTGGTTGCAGGACAAGGTCTTGGCGGGAGTGCGGGATTCGGTGCAGTATGTATTCGGCAATCCACCTGATGCGCATAATTTGAAAGCCACGGTCGATTCCGGCCGCTGTCTGAGTTGTCATCGGAGCATTGTGCGGGTGTCCGAGGTCGCCGCACGGGATCTGCCGCCGCCGGTGAACGATGTCGGCCTCATTATGAGTCACGGAAAGCATATGGAGGCATTTAGGGAACGAGGCCGGGGGGAAGGATGTACGACCTGTCACTCTGGTGTCGTGCATGATCGGCCGATTAAGGGGTATGCGACCGTGATTCCAAGGGGGCATGTCGCTGCGGACGACAAACCATGGTATCCTGATCATCCGGAAGGGTCTTCTCTTCGTGAAAGAGCCTTGGCTGACTGTTTTCGGTGTCATGATGGGAAAACCGAATATCGTGGCAAGTTGCTGGACCGCAGGTGCGATACCTGCCATATCTCGGACAAAATCGCAGACCTGTTGTAACCCCTATCTATGATGATTCCTGTACTGCAGGCTACCAATTTGCAGAAGCGGTTCGGCAGTTTTACCGCCGTCGACGGCATTTCGTTTTCGATAAAGCCCGGTGAAATACTGGGCTTACTGGGGCCGAACGGAGCCGGAAAGACGACGACCATCCAAATGTTGTTGGGATTGGTCACGCCGACGACAGGATCGATTCAAATGTTCGGGATGGACCTGGCGACGAATCGTGAAGCGATTCTCCAACAAGTCAATTTTTCATCGACGTATATCTCGATGCCGCAGTCGCTGACCGTCGAAGAAAATCTGTGGGTGGTCGCAAGGTTGTATGGTTTGTCGGATATTGCACGGCGTGTGGATGCGATCATCAAAAAATTGGAGATGAACGACTTTCAGCACAAAGTGACAAGGAAGCTGTCGTCCGGCCAAATGACGCGGCTGACCCTGGCCAAGGCATTTCTGACGGAACCGAAGATTCTCTTCCTCGACGAGCCGACAGCCAGCCTGGATCCGGATATCGCCGAGAAGATTCGGGTCTTACTGAAAGAGGAACGCAGAACGTCGGGATTGAGCATTCTCTATACCTCCCACAATATGCGAGAGATGGAAGAGATGTCCGATCGCATTATCTTTCTGCAACACGGCAAGATCGTGGCGGAAGGAACCGCCCAGGAAATTGTGAATCGGTTCGGCCAAACAGATTTGGAAGAGGTGTTTCTTAAATTGGCGCGTGAGGCACGGCTTCGTGTGGAGACGAGACGATGATGCAGGCGTGGATCGAATTCGGTGCAGGATTGTTGATGGGCGGACTTGGCGTCAGCACCTGCTGGGGATTGTTTTGGCTCGTCATTGGAGCGGTCGGGTTCCAACGGGGAACGTGCAATAGCCAGATCCTGTTGAGTGCTCTGACTGCGTCCGGAGTTCCTCTCGCGATGATTGCGGTACTTTTGTGGTGGCGTGGAGTCGGCCAGGTGCCCGGGCTTGAGTTTGTCGGAGGGCTGAGCGTCGTTCCTCTGGTTCTTGCCGGATTCGGATTACGCCGTGCGCCGGACGGACAATTGGCTGTCGTGCATATGGTCGCGGGGGTGCGGCAGTTGAGGGACAAGTTGCTTGGTCATCAACATGCGTGTGGCGGATGCAGCGGCGGATGTGGTGATGGACCGGGGCACGGATCCGGAGGCTGTGGATGAAGCTCCATCGCATCTATGCGTTACTCGCCAGGCACCTGTATCTGTATCGTCGCAGTTTGCCCCGTATCATGGAGATCTTTTACTGGCCGTTTTTAGATCTGGTCATCTGGGGATTCATTACCATGTATTTGGCTCGCCACCAGCAGGAGGTCCCCGGGTTCGTCACCTTTTTCCTTGGAGCGCTGATTTTGTGGGACATGTTGTTCCGATCTCACCAGGGGATTACCATCTCGTTTCTGGAAGAGATCTGGGCGAGAAACTTGATGAATCTGTTCGCCAGCCCGCTCAATCCTGGAGAGTTTCTCGCAGCGACGATGGCCATGAGTATCTTCAAGGTCGCCTGTGTGTCGCTTGTGATGACGGTGTGTGCGCTACTGTTTTACTCGTATAATGTGTTGGTCATTGGCCTATGGATCATCCCGTTTGTGGTGAATTTGGTCATCACCGGTTGGGCGATCGGAGTGTTTACGACTTCCCTGATTATGCGGTTTGGGCAGGAAGCAGAGGTCTTAGCCTGGAGCATGGTGTTTTTGTTTCAGCCTATTTCCTGTGTCTTTTATCCCATGGAGGTCTTGCCTGATTGGTTGCAATCGGTCGCCTGGATGAATCCTGCCGCCCATATTTTCGAGGGGATGCGGGCGGTTTTGGGAGGGGGCGGTGCTCCGGGAACCAGTCTGGCATGGGCTGTGGGGCTCAACGGGTTGCTATTGGTTGCCGTCATTGGCTGGTTTTACCGGACATTTGCGTATTGTAAGGACCAAGGACTACTTGTCCGAGTTGGCGAGTAATGTTGTAATTTTCCAGAATACTGTGCTAGAGTACACGCCACTCTACCGTACCGGGTCTCGCGGGAGAGCGATTCAAAGTGTAGACCCAAATAGTCGATGTTGCCTTGTCCGGGAATTTCGTTGGAAGTCAGACCCAAGTCGCTGCATGCGATCGCGCCTTCGGCCCGTTCCTTCCCCCCGTTTCTCGTGTTCAAGACAATGTCATCATTTTATCTATAAGGAGGAACCCCGATGGGTTCAAAAATCTATGTCGGTGGGTTGCCCTATTCGGCGACCGAACAGCAATTGAGTGATTTGTTTGCAGCCCACGGCTCCGTGGCGTCCGCACGGATCATCACGGACAAATTTACCGGCCAATCCCGAGGCTTCGGCTTTGTGGAAATGTCGTCCGATGGGGAAGCCCAAGCGGCCATCACGGCGCTCAACGGCTCCGAAATGGGCGGCCGGACTTTAACTGTCAATGAAGCGCGTCCTCAGGAGCCACGCACAGGCGGCCGCGGCGGTTTTGGCGGCGGCGGCGGTGGCAGAGGGGGAGATAAGCGCGATCGCTGGTAATATGCTCGGTCGGTCGTTTTGACGAGGGGCTGCCATTGCAGAATGGCAGCCCCTCTGTATTTTGAGCTCTTCAGAACCCTGTGCTGAGTAAGTAAGAAACTGGCATGCCGGTGTCCTGCAGGAAGCTATCGCACGATATCTCTACGAGTGACCGTTTCGGCCTCAAGCCTTCTGAAATTCCCAGCTGACTCGCAGTTTCCGCTTTCCTCTCCCGGCCGAGGCTCGGTGGGGCCTAGATCGTCCGGCAACAGCCACTCCGACTTCCTCCTGCACCACGAAGGAAATGAAGGGATCTTGGCGGTCAGCCCCTGTCGTTAGCGGCGAGATGGTGTGATTGGATGGTTACGAGGGGAAGAGTCCGTACCGTGCTTGCTGCTTGGATGAGGCTCATACGTTCATCTAGCGAAAGACGATGAAGATCGCCTCCTTCAAAGTAAACCAGTGCTTTGAGACTTTCGCTGGGTTGAAAGGCTGGGCCGTACAGGGCGCGGGCTCCGGCTAACCCCTTGGACAGATCCACCCCGGCTGCGAGCATCGCGACAATGTCTTGATAATCCTTTGCTTCGATCCGCTGTAAGACGACCTTTAGCTTGGTTGCCATCAGATCGTCGAGTGATGCAACCTGGAGTATCCCATCATCGGTCATCTCCGGTTCTCCTATCCGTCCAAACGAGATGGTCCCAAAGAATGAGATTTTGACAAATTGGTCCGCGGCTTGCTCCGACTTGATGAGGACCGTGAGTGCATTCGGGGTATCCTGGAGCACCGTGGCTTGGCGGAGGAAGGGGAAAGCGTCAAACAGAGCCGGCTTGTCCAGCGGCTGATCTGTGAAAAAGTCGAAATCGACGGATGGCCGATGCCCTAATCGTACGGCGATTGCGGTCCCGCCATACAAGACCAGGCCCAGGTTCGGAGCGGGTCGAAGCGCGAGCCAGAGCTGTCGTTGTGCGGGCGGGAGAGTCGAGAGGCAAGGGACAAAACGGTGCATCATGCCACGGTCCTGGTGGGCATGGGGGGGACGTGGTCAGGAGCGGCGAGTCCAAGGCGATAGTGCCAATAGGCCCATGACTTCGGCGAAAACTGCCCGATCTCGGCCTGCTGTAGCACTCGGCAGAGCGCGGCCTCGCCCACAACCGAGGTTATAAGCAGCACGTCGTCATAATCACCAAGATTCATCACCTGTGCCACAACACGGTCAGGCATCGTGACCGCCTCGTCCGGTGGCATCCACCAGAGATACTTCCGGGCCAGCGGCAACAGATGGTCGGCGAGGGGATCATTCATGGGGATCACTCCAAGCATGTCTCAAAACCTGATGGCGAATTCTACGCCGGAATGCTCCAATTGCCAACCGGATGGGTGTCTAGCAATGGTCAAGAGGGGAAGGGCAACAACTAGGGGACTGCCTCCCTTCCCCGCTCCGGATGTCGGAGGATCGAGTCCCGCCGCAGGCGTGGGGTCTGGTCCCCATCCGAATGTCTGAGTCGTTCGCACGATTCACTACCACATACATAGGAATAGAGATAAAGTGGAGCCGTATCGCGCCGAACCAGCCGTTCAGGCGAGCCCAGGGGACTGCCCCCCTTCCCCGCGACCGCGCGTGGGGGCTGTCCCCGTCAGAAGATGAGGCGCGGCAGTGAAACAAGAAGGCGTAAGGCAAGCAGGGGGGAGACACGATGCAATGGCAATATGCTGATGGTGGCAACCGTACGCGGATAGGCAGGGGAGACGTCAGAAACAGTAGCCGGTCTCTTTATTCTTTCAAGGATGGAAGGCAATGCAACAGATGAAGGTGAGCGGGCTGGTTCTCGTGTATGTGCTGGTTCTCACGGGGGTAGCGGGGGCCACCATTCAGTATCAACCGGTCATGAGTAAGGATGATAAATTGTGCGAGACGGTCCGTTCACAGCTGAATCATGACATGCGCGAATACGATGGAGAAATCCGGTTTCGCACACACCAGATGACCCCCGTCATCGATTGGCGTCCAATGCCGAAAATTCAAGACTGGTTTAGTGAGTATGGTGAATGCGAGTTGGTGCGCTGGGCGCAATTTGATCTCAATAATGATGGCACGATCGATGTGGTTGTAAAGCGTAGCCTCTGCTGGAACTCGCCGGAAGGATGGGATACCACACGCCAGTATTTCTGGATGTTTGACGGTGCGTATGTCGGGTACAAATCTGCTCGGACTTTTTCAGATATTTATGAGCAGCATGGAAATGTTGGCACAGGCTTGCTGGATTTGCCCGGATATTACCTCAGGAACCTTCCTGATTCAAACATGGATCTCAGATTAGACGAGCGCAATGATGCTCCGGTCTTCATCACGCCCTTTCGATTTCAAGATGCCACGTATTTGCATGTCGATCATCAGGTTCCCAGTAATATGGGTATTACCGTTCATATTGTGGCGAAGTATATGCGAGAGGTGCTGCCGCCACGGAACGTAAAGAAAACGCCAGGCGGTCGTCTGCCTAAGCACTGGTTAGAAGGGCTTGAGGATATCTGCTACTTCATGGCAGAGGTGCCGAAACGGCGGCCGCTTGAGCGACTGGAGGACGGATATATCTTGAGGCATTGAAACGTGAGATGGTCCTCATAAAATCGTTAGCGAATGAACAAGGCGATGTAGTGCACTGATCTGTGGCAGATTGGTGTACTGGTGGCAGGCGTTGCTATCTCAATATACTTCCCATGACTTCCACCCTCACTCTTCCCCTCTTCCTCAACAGAGGGAGAGGGGATGCAAGCGGCAGTCATACGAATTTCTGAATCGCCTGTTTCCCTCTCCATGGATGTCAGTGGTTCCTCGTCTCATGCATGAATCCCAAGTGCCTGCGAGTGTCTTGAAGAAGCGACGGCCGTGAGGATCGATGGAAAGGATGACGGCATGATAAAGCACTGGAGAGCGTCGGTGAGGGCATGGATGCTGGCAGGGTGTGTGACGGTAGTTCTTGGCATGACGGGAGCGACCTTAGCGCGGGGGGAGGCGCCTTCGACGCTCAGTGAACAAATCCAGAAGATCGCACAACGCATGGTCGTCGAGGTGTATGCAGCGTTGCGCGATGCCCAATTCTGTCAGGCATTTTTCAATGACTTCCAAGTTCAACGGCACATCACCCATATTCAGCCCGTGCTGGAGGCCGAGAAGTATAGAGACCCTGTCCTGAAACCCATCCTGGAGCGATGTCCGAACCTTCAACTGAACAAGGAAGAAACATTCGAAGGCCCGCCTCAGCCGACCATCTATTACACCGACAACGTTCGGCTTTATAAGGTGGATCTCAACAATCGGCCGGCGGATGGACCGGAAACCGTCATCTTCATGGAGCATTGGGTACATAAACCGGTTTGGGAAAATGGTGAACTCCTGCCAGGAGATGAAGTTCATCAAGGTGGACAGTATGTAGTCCTTGACTTTGACTCGTGTCAAATTCCAAGTGTGCTACCCGTAGGAAACAGAGGAGGATATGCCCTAGGCGATCCACATATGCCGCCAGCCTATTCGGGCATCATTCGCTATCGTGGACAGCACTACGTGTTTGATCTCCACCGCGGTGCTGGCAATTATCGGCTCGACCTCTGGGGGTATCCTCTGGAAGAGGAGCGGAAGCGAATTGTTGAAGGCTCTCCTGATCGCTTGGTCTTCATGTGCGGCTATTCGCCGCGTGTCCCGAAAAAGGTTGCTGGCAACCCATAGGAAAGGGCATGGCGAAATAGTACTCACGGCTCTTGCATAATATTGAGCGAGTATATGTCGTAATAGCCGTGAAGATTGGCGAAAGGATGGCGGGATGAGAATAGCGGTAATCAGAGTGGTATCGCTGATTTTGGGAGTGGCGGTTTGTGCCATGGGTATGGTGCCGGCGTGGGCGGGGGAACCGGCACAGGCAGGCGACACGAAAAAAGAATCCGCCGTCGTCAAAAAGTATCCCCCGTATCCGGATGTATGGGAGTGGGTCGCACCGTTTCCCTCACGCATGAGCCATCGATTTCAGGCGGATCTTCTGCCGGATGGGGAGGTGCAGCTAGCGTATCAGCTCAAGAGCAAGACCCCCACGCCCACAGAAGATATCAGCCCTCGTGGAGAAACATTGAGCGTTCTCTTTTTTGGGAAGCAGGCGGTCACCCCTCCAGCAAACATTGATGGTCCTCGTCAGAAGCGGAGAGCGAGGCTTCCAAATGGAAAAATAATTGAGAGTCATGCTTCTTGGAGCAATAGCGACTGTTTTTCGTTATATAGGAGATACTTCAAGGTCCGCGATCACAAAGAGAATGAACTGGCGCACAAGATACTGTTCTATGTATTGGATCATCCTGAAATCTTTGTGCCGAGCGGGATGTGTGAGGGTGAACCCTATAATGCCCCGGCGTTTTCGTATCGGATGGTCACGATGTTCGGCGATATCGTTCCACTCGAAGATAATACGTTTCTTGTGGTGGATTATGAGCATGGGGTAGCACTCCGATTCGACGCACAGTTGCAGAGCAAATCTCCGCTATTCAATCGCCGCATTTTCGTCATGGATAGAGAAGACTATCAGAGTTTTTTCCGTAACAGGAAGTCGTTAACGACAGATGCGGACGATCACGACCTTCCCCATCAGCCAGTTGACGATGATCTCTATCAATATCTGAAGGCCTTGAAGGAGGGGAACTAGCCATGGCCTTCATCTGGGTTGCGGATGTGGTTTTGTTCAAAGGATTGCCCAATCCAGTCTCGGTTCAGAATAAACGGAGTATCTCATCTCATGCAGGATACCAAAGCGTGTGAGTGTCTTGACGGACTAACGGCCGTGAGGATCGACGAAGGGGTGGTGGGATGACATACCTACGCAAATGTTCAGGTCTGGTGTTGGGGCTACTCTGGCTGCTGATGGCCGATCTGGCAACAGCGGGAGAGGACGCGCCCTCCACGTACAAAATACTCATGAGTAAGCAGGATCAGCTGTGCCAGATCGTGCTGGATGAATTAAATGAACGAAGCACGGTTCTTGAGCCGGATTACGCGGGGCCGCTCAATTATGATGCGCACCCAGGAATGGCGTCGATCCGTTGGCGTCCGATGAAGGAGTTGGAGAGTCCGTTGAAGGAGAATGAGGGGGCGAGCGAACAGTTTCATCGGACCACGCTCGACTTCAATCATGATGGGAAAGAAGACATCGTCGTTCAACATACGTGGAACGTCTTCGGATATCCTGATCTGCAGAGCAATGCGTTCTACTTTTTTGACGTGTCGTACCGTGGATTGCGCCAAACTCACACGAGGCAAGAATTTTTCCGAAGCCGTGCACAGAAGGGATTTGGAGGAGGACTGGAATTACAGGAGTATTGGTTTCCGGAATGGTACCCGGTCACCCATATCAATTTGGCGCCCCTTCTCTACCTCTTTGTCTTTCACGGGGACAGTTATCTCCACATCGTGCCCGGCCGAGGGGGGGGATCCATGTCATTGCCCAGTACACGCGGCCGTCGATTCCGCCGCCACCCTACGATCGCCGTAAATGGAGGATCCAACCTGCCAAGGGCAATCCAATTGGGCTGGAGGAACTGTGCTACGTGGGACGGAACCTGTCTGGACCACCGGTGGCGACCCCTACACCGGATGGAGCCGACCCTGGGCCATGATGAGAGCGTGGTGGCATGCGTTGTGGGCGTTCACTATCAGAGGCGCCAGAGGGGACTGCCCCCCTTCCCTGCTCCTGGCGGCTGTCCCGTTCTTCTGGGTATGTACGTGTCCTACTGGTAGCGGTGGGCGGCAGGGGGCTTACCCGATTTGCAGCCCTGCTGACTGCCGTTGACGCATCCCATATCTCACGCCGGCTAGCAAGCCCAAGCCGAGGGCTAACTGCAGGGCCGTTGTGGGTTCAGGGACGCGGGAAAACCCGACTAGAACGGGTTGGTCACAAACTGTAATGTCACACACCTGAACATTGCCGTAAGTTCCGGGATACCAGCTGATGGAATACGTCAGCTGTCCATCGGTCTGTCGAAATAGTGAGGCAGTATTCTCGTCGATACCATTGTTATTTAATGGTTCTGTGAAAGTGATTCCAGAAACAATAAAGTTCCAGGTCGTCAATTGGTCGATCCCATTACTGTGAAATGTTCCGGTGATGGTTGGCCCTGAATCCCATTCATAGTCTCCCTCCGACGGAATGGCAAACGCAGAGGGGGCCGTGGTTGTCATGAGGATGGTGGCCAAGCTAAAACCGAGGAGCAGGGAATGCATGGTGCGTCTGAAGAGTCTTCCTGGCAGCTTGGTCAGCATCGTATGTCCTTTCGTGAGAGCGAGTGAGCAAGTAGTGGGTGGAAAATGTAGACTGCGGTGAGCGTGTTACGCAATTCGTGAAAATACGTACAGACGGGCTATCCGATGGGGACAGCCTTCACGTCTCCGAGTCAGAAATTTTCAATGTTGAATGTTCACTGCTGAGTCTGGGGGTGAGGTCCACAGCGTAGTACTCACCATTCAACATGTACCATTGAAAATTGAGCCTTACGTATGAAGGGGGGAGTCCCCTGCCGTTCTCTTGTCATTCGAGTGAGCAGGGTGATAAGAAATTCTGTCGGATGTCGGACCTTCTTCACTGACAGGAGGAGTCTGTGGCCAGTCTCTCGGATGTCTCCCCATCGATCGTACCGCTTGAAGCCTTGTCGGAATTTTCATTCCGGCAGAGTCCCGTCCTTGTCGTCGAGAACTTTTGGTCGGCGGAGGAACGGCATGAGTTTCGCGAGGCGATGGGCCAGGCAGTGTGGCGAAGCTTGCAAGACCTCCCGAACGTTCGCGAGGATTTTCCCTATTCCGGCAATTGGGCCAAGGCGGACATCGATCCTCATCAGGGCGGTCGATTTCTTTCCCGCCTGCAACTACCCTGCATCCAAGAACATATCGAGTCATTCCCCGGCATTACCGGACGGCATCTCGGGT
>Ga0224501_10000332_pt1 | contig 40505 bp, 58 predicted proteins | sample SF_Oct11_sed_USG_4_FD_169105 | JGI IMG/M metagenome (GOLD analysis project Ga0224501, IMG submission 169105) | Sediment microbial communities from San Francisco Bay, California, United States - SF_Oct11_sed_USGS_8_1 | ecosystem: Environmental > Aquatic > Marine > Sediment | place: USA... | reverse complement strand
CTTTTTCTATATTGATAATAAAGAACCTGACATTTGTCAAAATACCAATTGAAAAATAACGTAACTTTTTACGTGTGAAACTAATTTGACATAATATACATAATTTTAGATTACCAAAAAATACCGGTAAATCAGTTACTTATTATTGCAATCTACCAATAAGTGCCCCTATATGGCAAGTAAGGGGGGCGCATGGCTGGTAATGTGTTTACCCGGGCGCGTGATGCTGTAAGGGGGTTGCCACATTTATATATAATGGTGTACCTTGAGTTTTTCCTGGCTGCAGACTGGACAACAGGCATAGCCGGGCAAAAATCGCGTTTATCTATGCGCGCACTGCGCGAGCGGTTGGAAGTTGAGCCGGCACCAGGCCGAAGCGCAGCAGGCCAACCAACCGACGACGAGCTAAAGCGCGCAATCAATTACCTAGTGGCAAAGGGCCACATGGTACGCATAGGCCGGGCGCCTTTTGTTTTTAAACTGCCCGCCATTCTCGGGCCGCAATCCGTCCAAAATAAACTAGCCCCGGAACACACCCAACAATCGGCCCAACAATCAGCCCAACCCGTTTGTGCTGATTCGTCTATTTTTCCAGATGCGGCGCGGGCTGGCATCACGACAATTAGCCCGGCAACTGACCAGCTAAATAACCAGCTAAATAACCCCACCTCTGACTTAGATAACCTACTAACTAGGGATGGGGTAATCCATAGAGCAGCGACCACACCCACCGAGTTTGCGGAATATTTTATTTCCAAGGGTTTTCAGCCGCACCAGGCGTGCACACCACGGGACGTAGAAACATACAAGCGATGGATTGCAGCCGGGGCAACAATCGACACTGTACGCACAGTTGTGGACAAGGTAACGCAACGACTTAGTGGCAGGGGTGTGGTGCAGATCGCCAGCCCGAGATACTACGACAAAGAAATACACCAGGCATTAAAGGGGACGCATGGAACACATAGCCAGCAAGCTGCCGAATCCGGCAACGATGGGTATGCAGCCATTAACAGGCTCGGCAAGTAGTACGCCGCCGGCTGCAGCAACAATGGACGACATACGCGAAGCACTGCGCGTGCTGCAGGATAGCTACGGCGCCGGCTTTGCATTAACAGCACGGGAGCGCGGCGAAACAGATCAGCAGTATAACGCGCGCATTGACCGCAAGCTGCGCACCTGGGCGGGCGCGCTTTCTGGGCTGTCGCGCCATGAGTTGATAATGGGCGTGCGGCGATGCGTGCGCGAAGTACCGTACGCCAAGACGCTAACGCCGGCGGACATTACCACTAGGGCAACACTGGATCCGGTGGCATTGGGTATGCCGACCGCACGGCATGCTTTCATCGAAGCGGCGCGAGAGATAGGCAAGCCGGCAGCAGAGCGAAGATACAGCCACCCAGCGGTGCAGGTTGCCAGTGCATATATACAAAGCGGCGACTGGGGAGAGTTAACCGCGAGGCAGTTATGGCCGCAGTTTGAGTACGCATACACCCAGTGCGCCCGGCGAATCATTAACGGCGAAAACCTGGCGGACGCTATACCTAAAGCGCTGCCGGCCAGTGTTACCAGCACTGAGAAAGCAAGAGCAACACCCGCCGCTGTTGCGCTGGACAACCTGAGAAAAGCAAGAAAGGCCGCCGATGTTTAATTGTTTTTGTCACATGAGAGAACGCAAACCTTGTTGTGGTCGCTGTGCGACAGGGGCAAGCGAACGCACGCAGCCACTGCGTATGCAGCACGAAAGGCCGCAGCCCGCCCGGCGTTCTAGCGCGGGTGATGGGGTACGGGGTTGGAACGAACCTAAACCCGGGCGCAGGGGTAGGCCTTTTGTGTGCTGGTATAGCAGTGTGCAAAGCATGCGGGACCGGTCGGTACTGCACACCGGCCCCACCCCCCGGCAAAAGCTCACCCATACAGCACCGGGGCCGCTCCCTGGTACTGGCTCTAAAAAAATGGGTTGTTTCTATGGCCACCCAAGGGGGGGTGCGGGGGGGAGTTGTTGCGCCGGCGCGCCTGGCCGCGCCTGGCCGGCAGGGGGTGGGCTGTGACCGATGCACCGGCGCTGGAGGTTGGGCAGATAGGCGAGCTGCTGCACGATGCACAGGACGAGCTGGCGCGCGTGCTGCGCCGCATAGATAGGCGGGAGCTGACCGAGCGGCAGCGGCAGGAGCTGGTGAAGTGGGCCGGGGTGCTGCGTATCAACCGCGGCCTGAGTGCCCACACGTGCGGCAATTATGTGGACTATGCAGCCGAGTGGCTGGAGTGGCTAAACGCGCAAGGCAAGGGCATGGACGCAGCCACGCCGCTGGATGTGCAGGCATGGGTGCAGGCGCTGTTATTTCAATCCAGTGGTAACACGACACGCAGCATTAAGCTAACCGCGGTGCGACAGTTCTGTCGGTTTCGCGTGTCGCAAGAATGGACGCGCGACAACCCGGCCCGCGATGTGCCCGGCCCGCGCCGCGGTAAACCACAGCCGGCGAAGTTTACCACCCGCCAGCTGCAGCAGATGTTTGCATCATGCGATGCCACCACGCCGCTGGGTCGCCGTGACCGGGCTATCCTGCTGCTGTTTTACTGCACAGGTATACGCCGCGAGGAAATGGTTAACCTGGACCTGGCGCAGCTTGTTGTATCCGACCGCACCGCGCGGCTGCAGTTGACCGGCAAGGGCAACAAGGAGCGGACCATACCGTTTGTGGGCGAAGCAGTGCGCGCGCTGGTGGCCTGGCTTACTGACCGCGACGCGATACCCACCGACAGCAGCGCGGTGTTTTTGTCTGTAGGTAACAAGCCCGGCCACCGCCTGCGCCTTGGCGGTGTGGAGGCGGTTGTGACCCGCGCGGTGGCGCGCGCAAAGATTAAACCAGACGGCAAGCCAATGGGCTGCCACCGCCTGCGCAGTACGTTTGCCACGGACTTGTACGACGAGGGTATGCGCATTGAAGAAATCCAGTTGCTGATGGGGCACGACAGCTACGAAACCACGCGCCGGTATATTGCAATAACGCAACGACAATTAAAAAACCACATGCCGCTGGCCAGGTTAAACGAGGTGCTGGGCGCGCAGCCACCGGCGTACCTGAAACATACGGGACCAGGCAGGAGGTAGCGCTATGAGTAAGACGAGACAGCGCCGCATGTCAATGTATGACCAAGGCAAGCAGGACGCAAAACAAGGGTTGCCAGTACGATGGCTGCAGCACCCAATGTTGAACTCTTACAGAGCTGGATACTACAGCATAAAACGACAGCGGAGAGGATAATTAAGTGAACGACATCAGAAAAAGATTTACCGCCAATGCAGAAGAATTCGACAGCCTTATGATGGAAATGCTTGGCGAAAACGAATCCCTCCGCGCCCAGCTTGAACAAGCGCGAGAAGAATTATCTATTGCTCTTGACCCTGAATATGCTGACGCATGGCTTTCCTATCGCGCAAGAATAGCAGAACTGAGCGAGCAACTGGCAACCGTAAAGCAGGAACGGGATGAGGCTAATACACAGCTACAGGAATACAAGGACAAGTGTATTTCGATGATGGGCTATGTAGATGCAGTGCCCAGAAGGCCGCTTGCAGAAGCCTTGAAAGACAGCGGAGAGGATAAGCAGATGATTGTGAATCGCTGTAATAACCACGATGCCCACCAATTACAGGGGCATGAAGGTGAAGATTAAAAATATTATTTCACATTAGCGACACAACGAGAGGAAAGCACGATGGGATATGACAAGGCATTACCGGAAGGGCTGACGGTGCGCACGCTGCTGGGGATGTTTGGCGAGGAATATAACCAGATCACGATGTTGGCGGCGCGTGTTGATGAAGCTGTGACGCATAAGCTGGACGCTGCGGCGCGTGAGAGTGTGCAGCAGGCCATTGGTGGTGATGTGGTGGAGGTGTTGCTGGGTGCGGTGTTTGATGTGCTGGGCGGGCAGAAGCCACACATTCCCACTGCGCCGGCGTTTTACGGTGGCCTTGCGCGCACGGTGCGCGACGAGGAAATACGCGCGCGGTTTAAAGGCAACAACCTTGCCGAGTTGAGCGAGGACACGGGGCTGACCACGCGCCAGTTGCGCAATATTGTTGCCGGCCGTGCGCGGCAGTACAAGCGCCCGCAGGAGGAAAAGCGCCCGGCGAAGTTGACAGCGGGACACTATGCGGCGGTTAACGCTATCAGCACGCAGCATATGGTGCCTATTTGCCAGGTGCTGGAGGTGCTGCTTGATGTGGCGTTATCGGCGCCGGACATTGAGCAGCAGCTGCGCGCGGCGTTTCCTCAAGTTGTTATGAGAATGGCCAGTTAGATTACACGGGTTTGTCTGCCCGGCACCTTCATACCTTCGCGGCACACTTAGTTATGTGGGTACCTTTCGGCCGGGCGGGCAACATTTATAAAGGGGTTAGGCATGAATAAGTACACGCCAGTCTATGCTTTGCCACCGGACCCGGTGCCGTATGTGGGTGCGGTGCTGGAGTGGGGGTTTGTCTGCCTTATGTGTGCGGTGTTTGTTGTCATGGTGTGGCTTGTGGTCTGCCGACCAGGTAGCGGCAGAGGCGCGCCACGACCGCACCCAAAATGTAAACCAAGGCCAGGGGGGTAGTTATGGGGTTATCGTGCAGCTGCTGGGAGGGGGGAGAGCCGGGTGATGTTTTGTGGTATGAGCCTGACGACTATACAACGCTAACAACCAAAACGCGGCGACGGTGTGCAAGCTGTAAGCAGCCCATTGATGTGGGCGGCGTGGTGCTGCAGTTTTCGCGGTTTAAGATTCCGGATCATGACGTGGAAATCGCCATATATGGCGATGATGGCGAGATACCACGCGCGCCTGCGTATTTGTGTGAGGGGTGCGGGGATATGTGGAACAATTTTGATGCCTTGGGGTATTGCGTTGCGCCATACGACGATATGGGCGAACTGCTGGCGGAGTATGTGGCTGACCACGCACCCACCAGCAAACCGGGAAACGTAACGGACGATTAAAACCAAGCTAAAAGCGAGACTAGGAAAATGCGACCCGAAATTAACAAAAAATATTTGATTACGACAGATGCCTGGTTTTATGCGCCAGATGGCGAGATGTACCGGGCGGTGTTTGGCACGGTGTCGGCCATTATGAGTGATGCGGACACGCTGGGCATTAAGACCAATGCACGCAGCACGAACTGGTACGCGGTTATCGGTAACATGATTGTGGCGGGGTGCCAGATTCATTACGCCATACAAACCGACACCGTAAGCACCAAGCCGCCCACAAGGGAAATGGAGCACGAGGGCAGGTTGTGCACTGCGCCCCAGCCTAACACCCGCATTTATATGGCGGACGTGTGACCGTGGCAGACGATAACCCGAACAATACCACCCAGCTGCTGGTTGCACCGAAACGGCGCTATACCATGAGTGAGCAGGCGCTGGCGGCGCGGCAGGCGAACGCGCAGAAATCCACCGGGCCAGTCACTGACGAGGGCAAGGCGGCCAGCAGCCGCAATGCCTGGAAAACCGGCGAGTACGCCGCGAAGTCTCGCAGCATGGAGTGGCAGGCGCTGGGCGCGCTATACAAACCTTGCAAAAGTACATGCGCGAAGTTTGCCAGCTGCGGCCTGGTGGAAGATGGCAAGACGCAGCCGGGCGGTGATTGCCTGGACAAAGAGGTTTTTGTGGAGGCGTATCACGCCATTATGTCGGCGCTGCATGACGAGGACGTGGTGCACACGTATGGCATGCTGGCCAGCGCGCAGGCCGGCGCCATGGAGATACTGGACAACCTGCGCTTTGCGCTGGTGGGTGAACCGGTGGTGGCCAAGCCGATTATTAACAAAATGGGCGAGGTGGTGATTAACCCGACGACGGGCACACCGTACGAAATACCCATTATTAACCCGGCCATACTGCCGTATATCAAACTGCTGGAGGCTGTGGGTATTAACTTGCCGGAGCTGATGGCTACACCGAAAGCGCAAGCCGCGCTCAAGCAAGGCAAGGCCGACACTGACGCGGTAACGGAGTTAATGCGGGCGGTGGCGAAATCAAAAGTTTTTGACAGCCCGCCACTGGATGGCGTGGCGGAGGTGGTGGAATAGTGTTTCAAACCATTATTGCATTAACGGGGCTGGTGTCGGTGGCGTTGTTGCTGGAAGGTGGCGAGCGCCGGCGCTGGGTTGCGTCGGTGGTGGGTTTGATCGGGCAACCGTTTTGGCTGGTTATTACCTGGCAGGCGCAGCAGTGGGGCATGTTTGTGGTTAGTGTTGGGTTTTGTGTGGTGTGGGTTAGGGGTTTGCGGGGGCAATAATAATGGCTTTTGAGAAACAAGAGATAGGCGACGCGGTTTCGTATTGCGGTGATGCGCTGGAGGTTTTGGAGCAGCTGGCCGCCGGCGCGATTGATGCCCTAATTGTGGATCCGCCATACTCCAGCGGCGGTATGTATCGCGGCGACAGGATGCAGAGCACGGGCGCCAAGTATGTGCAAACAGGCACGCAGGTGGTGCGGCCTGACTTTGCAGGGGATAACCGCGACCAGCGCGCGTACGGGTACTGGTGTGCGCTATGGTTGAGCGCGGCATTAAAAAAAGCCCGCCCAGGCGCACCGCTGTGCATGTTTACCGACTGGCGCCAGTTGCCGGTTACCACGGACATACTGCAGGCCGGCGGCTGGATGTGGCGCGGCGTGGTGCCATGGGATAAAACCGGCGCGGTGCGTCCGGCATTGGGCCGGTTTGCTTCGCAGTGTGAGTATGTTGTGTGGGGTAGCGCCGGGCCTATGTCGCAAGACCGCGCGGTTGGATGTTTGCCGGGGTTTTATACTTACCGCGTAGAAACCAAAAAAGAGCACATCACACAAAAACCTGTAAACCTGCTGCTGGACCTGGTGAAGATATGCCCGCCCGGCGGTGTGGTGGCGGACGTGTTTATGGGTGCCGGCACCACTGGCGTGGCGGCGATTAAATCCGGCCGCAAGTTTATTGGTGTGGAGATTGAGCCACGCTATTTTGATATTGCATGCCGCCGCATTGAGAACACCGTGCGCCAGCCCGACATGCTGCCACCGTGCGAAGGTGAGCAGGCCACTGTATTGGAGGCCGCCGCCAATGGCTAAACCGGCCGACGTGCAGCAGGTTGACCGCCCTGTTTTGAGATACCACGGCGGCAAGTGGTTGCTGGCGCCTTGGATTATTAGCCACTTGCCACAGCACCGCATTTATGTAGAACCATACGGCGGCGCGGCGTCGGTATTGATGCGCAAGCCACGCAGCTATGCGGAAGTCTATAACGATAAATGGGATACCGTGGTTAATGTGTTCAAAGTGCTGCGCGACAATGAAAAGGCAAGCAGGTTAATTAGTGCGCTAACCCTAACACCATTCGCGCGAGTGGAGTTTGAAAACAGCGGTAACCAGGACATTGTAAACATTGCGGACGATGTGGAGCGCGCCCGATTAACAATACTGCGCAGCCTGGCAGGATTTGGCAGTGCGTCGGTTAACGGAAAGCACGCCACGGGATTTAGGGCCAATGCCAACAGATGCGGCACCACACCCGCCCACGACTTTGCCAATTACCCAAGCCACATAGCCAGCTTTGTTTCTCGCCTGCGCGGAGTGGTTATCGAAAACCGCGACGCACTGCAGGTAATGCAACAACATGACACTGAGAGCACGCTACATTATGTAGATCCACCATACGTGCACAATACTAGAAAGATAAATGGCAAAAAGCATTTATACGAGCATGAAATGACAAATAGCGACCACGCGGCGCTGGCCGATTGTTTACACTCACTTAGGGGTATGGTGGTGTTATCAGGATACAGCAGCAGCCTATACGATAGCCTGTATAAATCATGGCATAGAGTTGAGCGGCCCGCGCTGGCAGACGGCGCGCAACCACGCACAGAAGTTTTATGGTTAAACGATGCCGCCATAGAAAAGAATGGCGGGCAGTTAACAATGCTGGAGGCCGCCGCCAATGGCTAAACCGGCCGACGTGCAGCAGGTTGACCGCCGCGGGGTGGTGGACTCGGCGGCGTTTGAGCGGTGGCTGTTGGCGCGTAAGCTGCACCCGGAGCGGCTGGCGCGTGGTGATATTGAGGGTATTACGCTGGACATGGCCAAGCTGCGCTATATTGGCGAGGATCCGGTGTTGTGGTGCCGGGCGTTTTTGCGTGAGCCTAACCCGACCGAGGCGCAGGTCGCGCAGTGGGGCGACCCGGACGAGGTGCCATACACTTTTTTTGATTATCAAGAGGAAAGCATACGCGCATGGATGCAGGACGCTATACACCAGGACGGTGCCGAGGTGGGCAAGACCCGAGAAATTACGGCGCTGATACTTTGGGCGCAGTGCACGGGGGCTGGCTTTACTGTGCGCAATCCTTCTGTGCTGGTGGCGGCGCCGCAGCAAACACACCTTGATGAAATCATACGCGACATAGAGCTGCACGTCGGCGTTAGTGATGGCTTTAACGGCACCACGCCGCTAATCAATCGCTTTTGGCTCAAGCCGAAAAAAAACCCGCACTACCTAATGCGATTTAAAGGCCCGACGTGCACCAAAAACGGCATGGGCCTGGTGTACTTTCGGCCCGGTGGGCATGATGGTGAGGCCTTCCGCGGTGTGCATGTTAATGCGTTTTCATTGTTTGACGAGGCGGCCAAGGTTAAGGCGCCGGTGGTGTGGTCAGAGTTTCACCGGTCTTTAATGCCTGGCTGCCGCCGGCGGTATTATTCTGTGCCCGATGGTGACACCACCACGGATTATTACCGCATGACGCAGGAGGCTATACCCAACCTGGCGCCGGGCTTGCCTGGGCTGCGGTTATTCCATTGGCCCAAAACATTGATGCCCAGCCCGTTTTGGGATGATGTGCGCAAGCAAAAAGCCATTGCACAATATGGCGGTGAAACATCCAGCGGCTACGTGCGCAACGTGCACGGCCTGCACGGCCAGCAAGAGAACGCGGTATGGCCATTCGACATGATAATGCGCAACACGCGCCACATTGCCGAGTATGTGGCGCTGAAACTAACCGCTAACGAGAAAGACGAAACCCTGCACGTGCTGGCCTATGCGGTTGATTTGACCGTTAACGACAGCAAGAAGCTGGGCACGCCACGGCACCTGGCCGACAAGCACATGGACCTGCGCCGGTTTAAAGATGAAACCACGCGCATGGATGCGGTAATGGAACTGCTGAACGATTACGCCGAGCCACTGCCGCACGGCGTGTTATGGGGCGGTGCGGATTTGGGCTTTAGCAATGACCCCACCGAGATTTTAATCAGCCAGGAAGTGGGCCACCAGCTGCGCGACCGCCTGCGCATACATGCCAAGGGTGTGGACTATACGCTGCAGTGCGCGCTGATTTATTGCCTGCACATGTATTACAGCAACGCCGACACCGGCAGCCGCCAGTTTTTTACCAACTGGGGCGCAGACTTTGGCAACGCCGGCACGGCGGTGGTGCAGCAGCTGCAGGGTGAGGAAACATACAGCGCCGCTGATTTTAAAAACTATCTTTCCGGCTTTAACTTTGCCAATGCCATGGACTGCCAGAGCGAGGACGGCGAAGCGTTGATGGAAGAAAAGAACGGCAAGCAGGTACCAGTACGCAAGCCGGCCAAGAACCTGGCCACCGAGGATTTAATCACGCCGCGATTCCAGGCCGGCACATGGTTGATGCCCTACGACCCGGACGTGGTAAACGACCACACCAACCACACGGCCAAGCAGGGGCAAAAGCATTTAATCTATAACAAGAAAAACGACCACACGATTGATGCGCGCCGGGCACTGATACTGCGCAAGACATTTAACGAAAGTGCCAGCGATGTGAATATATGCAGCAGCGGTGCGTATGTGAGGCCGGCAGCATGAGCATACCTTGCGACACGCCACGCTGCCGGCACCCGGGTGCGCTAATGCCGGTTATTAAACTTGTGACAGCACCGGCGGGTATTGTGTTTCGGCGTTATTTGTCTACACACTATTGCCGCAGTTGTGCCAAGCGTTTGAAGTTGCGCACGCTGCTGACGGAAACGCGGCAGGATGAAATCGAGGCCGGGCTGGCGTGCTTTGGCGCGTGGTGGCCACGGTCGGGCGCGGTATCTTTGGAGTTTTGTGAGGTGGGGTTATGATTGACCAAAAAGAAGGGGAAAGGCTAGCCAATAATGCGGTTAATGAATACTTAAGCGCCTGCAACTGCAACACTATCGAAGATGCCGGCAACGCTATTATGAAGCTGGCCAGTATGTGCGGCCTGGCAATGTGTGCCACTGTAGGATATGCCGATGCGGTAGAAAGACTGCAGGGAGTTACAGACTACATAAAGAAAAGCCAGCGCCGGACAACGTGGCGACAGGAAACAGTGCAATGACTTACGACATGATTTTTTACCTTGCCGCTGTACTTGTTATCGGCCTGCTGGCCCGCGCCTGGCGCACGGACAGCCTGGGCACGCTGGGCAGGCAGGCGGGCGAGTTAATCAGCTTTATTCTATCGCTGCCCGGTTTTGTGGTGGCGTATGTGGTGGGCTGCACCGTAGTGGGCATAAAGACAGCGTGGACGATTGCCACAGGAGGCAACAACAATGTTAAACTTTAATCCGATTAAAGCGGCTTTTGATTCCATGCGCGGCCAGAAGTTGGCGGGCCGCAATGTGGGTGCACGTGAATCACAGCCGCAAGGTATGTGGACCGGCACGTTTGATAACTGGAACCCGCGCAGCGTAAACGCGCAATTCTATGAGGCGATACGCGAGGCGGTGCCGTTGATTGATGGCGGCATTAACCTAATGACAACGCTGGACGGTGTGCTGGACATTGAAGCGGAAACCAGCGCAATGGAGGCCGAGCTTAAAGAGTTTGCCGAAGGCGTGCGGGTTAACGATATGCAGCAAGGCCTGCAGGCGTTGTACGCGGGCAGCGGCAACGAGATGTACGAGCAAGGCCACAGCCTGGCGGAGATATTGCCCAACAAGGCCAAAAATGATGTGGACCGGCTATGGCTTGCTGATAGCAAGGGCGTGTACTTTCGACGCAACGAGGCCGGCAATATCGAAGCCTGGTATTGCCCACCGGGCAAGCGCCGCAGCCGCGGCGATGGCACGGACAACGTGGAGCGCATACTGCGCAACAGTTACGGCGCGACGACACCGGCGCAGCTGGCGCAATATGGCTACCGAAAGCTGGATCCGCGCATTTTGGTCTATGCGGGCCTGAACAATGAGGCCGATAACCCGTACGGCGTTTCAATCATGCGCAGCCTGGAGTTTGTGAGCCGGTCAATACTGACGATTGAAAACGCCACCAACCAGACCTGGGCGCGCTTTGGTGACCCTATTTTTAATATTACCTACAAGACCAACAATAAGGCGCTGAGTGATAATGAAACGGAGCTGTCCAAAAAGCGCGACGGCTTCGCGGCCAGCCTGGCGGCGGCGCTGAATATTAAAAAGCAGGGCAACAGTGCCGACGTGGTTAACGCCATTGGCAAAGACGATGAATTAACCATACAGGTGCTGGGTGCCGACGGCCAGGTGCTGGAGATTGAAGCGCCCATGCGGCACTTTGAGGAGCAAGTTGTGGGCCGGTTTGGCGTGCCGGCGTGGATGATGGGCCGACACTGGAGCACGGCGGAGCGGCTGGCGCAACGCCAGGGCGAGCTGGTGTTGATGCAATCGCGCACGCGCTTTGCCATGCGCCGCCCCGGGCTAACCCGAATTATAGAAACCATGCTGCGGCTACGCGGCCGCACGTGGAAGAAAGGCGACTGGCGGCTGGTGCAAGTGTTGCCAAACCTGCAGGACATACTGGCCGAAGCCCAAGCCGAGTTTTTACACGCGCAGGCGGACATGGTGCGCAGCGGTGGTGGCTTTGGCAGCACCAGCGGCGACAACGCGCCCAAGGTAACCACCACCGGGCAAGTGATGCTGCCGACTGATGATGGTTACACCAAGACCCTGCACGGCCACAAGGGCGAGGATTATGTGGACGATGGCGAGGCCTTGGGCGCACTGGAGGCCAAGGCGGAGCGCGCATTAAAAAAACGGTGGGGGCAGCTGCTGGTTGATACCTTGGCGGTATTGCAGCTGCCCAGCAAACAAGCCAAAGACGCCGACGACGTGGTGGCGTGGATATTTGACCCCACCGCCATGCGCGCAGAACTGGAGCAGCTGGCCGACGAGTTTATGGCCGAAGCCGGCGCCCACGATGCCGCGCTGGCGCGGGCCATGGTGGATGCGTGGGAAATTGGCATAAACCGTGCCATGGCCGAGCTGGACGTGGACGAGCTGGCGCTGGATGTGCGCAGCGATGCCGCACGCGCACTGGCTGCCCGAGGTATGGAACTGGTTAGGGACGCCATAACCCGAACATACCGTGAAGATATTATTGCCATGCTGCAGGCCGGCGAGCTGGACGGACTGAACCCCAACGACGTGGCGCGGCTGCTGCGGCAAAAGTTTGTTGAGCACAATTACGACTGGGAGCGACTGGCCCGCAGTGAGATAGCGGAAAGCCAGGTAACCGGCAAGCTGACGCTGTACGCCGAGGAAGGCCTGGAGCAATACGACTGGGTGCGCGCCGGCGGTGCCTGCAGCACGTGCATGACACTGGCGGCCGGTGGTCCGTACCTGGTGGGCACCGGGCCGCGACCAATGAGCGACAGCCACCCGAACTGCCGCTGCACGATTGTGGCCCGCGCACCCGACTGACCCGGCACAGTTAACCCCATTACCAACCCGCCCCTGTGCGGGTATTTTTTTGCCTGCGCGCCGCGCCGCAATTTGTGAACCGTAACGGACGACGCCGCGCCGCAAATTGCACAAGGTTGCGGTAATTGCACAGATGCAAACCGAACCACCACAGGAGGGCGCGCACGTGGCCAACAATGCAAACAATCAGAAAGACCCGGCAGTAACTGACCTGCAGGCGCAGCTGGATGAAGCCCGCGCACTGCTGGCGGCAGCCGAAACACTGAACGCAGAGCAGGCCAAGCAGTTGGCCGATATGCAGGCGCAGCTGGATGAAGCCGGCGCCGAAGGCGACAGCCCGAAGGCAAAGCGCGGTGAGGAAATCACCCCGGCCCACTGGAAGCACCCGGATTACTCCGGCGGGCTGACTATCGAGCAGGCCACCTGGCGCAAGCAGAACCTGCAGGCAGACAAAAAGTAATCGAAATGAATTACCCGGCGCATAAAACGTGCACCCTGACCACGACCAAGGCGGCCGGCGGTGCGCCTGATGCCGGCCAGCTGGAGCAGATTAACCGCATTGCGCTGGACGAAATGACCGGCGAAACGGTTTACGTGCGCACGGCATACCTGGCGCACAACGCAATCGACCGCGACCGCGATGTGTTTGACGACGTACTGCTGGCAGAGTTTGCCAACACGCTGCCAGGCAAGGGGCTGTTTATTAAACACCCGCGCGGATGGGATGGCGACACCGGCCCGGGTGTTGGCCGCTGGTTTGCCGCCAGCGTTAAAGAAATGGCGCTGGACGAGGCGCGGCTGGCTTTAAAGCAGCCACAGCTGCAATGGCCCACGGGCACCGAAAAGGCCAAGCTGCTGGAAGCGTCTTTTTATATTCCGCGCTCAAACAAAAATGCGGATTTGATTGCAGACATTGACGCCGGCGTGGCGTCGGATGTGTCTATCGGTTTTCAGGCCAGCGACCGCAGCGCCATAGGCGATGGCAACGGCGGTGTGGTGGCATACAGATTGTTAGCGCCGGGCGAGGCGCTGGAAGGCTCGTTGGTGTGGTTGGGTGCACAGCCCGGCGCACACGTGGCAAAACACTTTACCAAAGCAAGCCAGCATAGTGAGGATAACGCAATGGACATTAAAGAACTGCAGGCCGCGCTGGATGCGGCGTTGAATGAAAACAAGACGCTAAAAGCCAGCAGCACAACCAATGCAGCCAAGGCAAAAGTCTTTGACGACCTGGAAGGCCTGCTGGGTGAGCAACTGCTGAAAGAGCCGGAAACCATCGCCATGCTGGTAACCGACGGCAAGGCGCACCGCGACGAAACCGTGGACGAAATCGTGAAGCACCAGCGCACCCTTGGCCTGGTAACCGGTGACGACGACGCCACCGTAGCCAAGGAAAAGGCGCAGTACACCGACTGGCCACTGGCCAAGCTGAAGGCGTTTGCACACAAGCTGGCCGGCAGTATTCCCAATGGCAGCATGGACGGCAGCAACCCCAACGGCAATGCCGGTAATACGCCGGAACGAATCAAGCAGCCGGCCGCCGATGCCAACCACAAGGCCTTTACCCCGTTTAATAACCCGGCCATTAACACTGGCCTGGTATAACGGCACGAAATACCGCGAGCAACTGGAGAGGAAACGACCATGCCCACCGAAATACTGAGCGTACATTACCGAGCTTTTACGCTGGCGCACACGGCTGCCACTACGGCAAAGAGCTTTTTATTGATCGGTGGCAAGCCGGTAATGCCACTGAACACAGCAGCAGCGAACGACAGCAATGTTTTTGTATCCGCCGCCGACGCCGTGCGCGTGCCGAAAGCTGCCGCCCAGGCATGGGTGCCACTTGAGCCGATTTACTGGCACGACACTAACAAGAATTTTACCAACATACTTACCGGCGCCACTTTGGCCGGACGTGTGGCGGAGAGCGCCGCCAGCGCGGACACCGAAGGCGTTATAACACTGAACCCGGACGCGACCGCAGCCTAATAATTTAGGCATGCCGAAACTTTGAAAGAGACACAGGCCAGGAGAGACAACGATGCGTACTAATATTAACTGGAAGGCATTTGCCAATAAGCCGAAAGACACCGTGCTTAAAATGCTGGCCAGCGCCGTGCAGTTTGAGGTGGACAAGGTGCACTTTGCGCTTGATATGGTGAGCCGGCACAAAAGCCTGCCAGTTGCCAACGTCAAGCGCCTGGCCGGCACAGGCCACACTAACCCCGATTATACGGCAATGGCAAAAAGCTGGCTGGGGCAGAAGTATGCCACGCCGTCTGATACGCCAGAGCTGGTGGACCCGGCCAACCAGTATGCGGATTTTATTCATACCAACATGCCGGAGCTGGACATGGGTTTTACTGCGCTATTCCAGCTTGTGGATATGCGCGCAACCTTCCACGACCACTTCGACATTGTGGACACTAACGCGGGTGTGACGTTTGACCAGCGCCAGCCCGGCGCCATTACCAGGGTGCGGCGCAACATTTCCGAAGCGCTCACCACTGTTAAGTATATGGAGTTTTCGGACGGCCTGGGCATTCTGGATTCGTGGATTGACTTCCAGCAGTGGTGGAAGATTGACGACGCCATAGGGGAGTTTGTGGCCAAGTATTACGAGAAGATGGCAGGCGACCACTACACGCTGTTTACCGCGCTGGGCGCCGGGGTGGATGTGGCTTTCGACACCGACGACACCACCACCATTAACAAGGCCATGGGCGTTATGCTGCGCAACCTGCGCGGCAAGGGCTACGGCGTCGGCCAGAATAGCGGTTTCGTTATCCTGACCAACCCGGAAAAAGTGGGCCGCATTGAAAAGATGCTGACCGCTACCCGTGGCAGCGCAATCGTGGACCAGCAGGCCAACAAGGAACCGGTGGCCGTACACGTGCAGAGTGTTGTCACCAGCACCGACGTGCCCGCCGCAGAAACCGGGTACTACCTGGTGCTGCCTGGCCACAAGATCAAGCGCGGCCTGTGGAAAGATTTAACCATTGAATCTGACCGCAACATATACGCCAGCGCCGAGGATTTGGTGGCGGTGGGCCGGTATAACGCCGCCATTGGTGACAGTGCACAGGTGGCGCGCGTGAAATTCGCATAAGCCTGACACACACCACGGGGCCAACCAAAGCCCGGGCGGGTGGTAACCCACCCGGGCTTTTTGTTTGAGGGGATAGTATGCAGCAGCTGGTGACAGAGTGCAGCGCAGTTACAAACACCAAGCAGGCGCAGCAGGTTACGTTTTTGCACGCTGACCCGGCGCAGTTTGCGGAATTAACCATAACCATTACTGACCCGGACGGCATGGACCAGTACGTGCCCGGGCAACAGTACACAATAACCATAAGCGAGCGCGACCATGCCCAAGGTTGATGTGGCAGAGGTGGAAAAGCTGGGCTTTGACAAAAGCCAATTCGGGGCGCCGACCGATTGGGCCACGGCAGATACCGGGTACCTGGCTTTGATTATTAACTATGCCGGTGCTATGGCGCTGGACGCAGTGGGCGCGACGTTGTACGCGCTGACCACGGGCGCGACGTTTGAGCGTATCAAGCGCGCGGAATTGTTGATGGTGGAGGCCGAGTTGTGGCGCCGCCTGGCGGTGCGGTTAACCACGAACGCCCGCGCAGGAAACCAGGCCAGCGATAGTGCGTATTTAACCGTGCGCGAATATGGCAGCAAATCCAGCGGCCTGCAGGCGCAGGCCGATGATTTGCTGGCGCGGGTGGCCAATGGCCACGCCGGGTCGGCAGCCAGCAGCACGGTAGTAGAAACCGGGTTATACCCGCCGGTGAGCAGTTAGCGTGGCCGGTGTTGATACCAACGCCGGATCACTGGCGAGCCAGTACGCCCGCCGCGCGGCGGCGTTTGAGCCTGCTGTTACCACCGGCTTGCGTAATGCGGCCATACAGGTGGACCAGAAGCAGGTTAAAAATCTGAGCGGCGGCGGTGCGCCGGGCAGTTGGCCGGTACCGGCACGCACTGGCTACCTGCGCCGCGCCAGCTATTGGCGCATGCGCGGCGACCGACTGGCGGTGGTGGGTAATTCGGCCAGGTACGCCAAGGCTGTGCACGATGGCCGCCCATACCTGGACTTTGCGGTGCAGGATGTTGATGTCATCACACACATACGCAAGCAGACACGCAAGGCACTGAAATGACCGAAACCGAAACCGCACACGCCGGACTGATAACGACGCTGCAGAATGATGCTGGCGTGTTGGCGTGGTTGGCCACGCATAACCTGGGCGCGGCGTTTACGGTGCTGGATGGCACGCGCGCAGTGGTGGATATACCGCCCGAGCAACGGCCCGCGCTGGTGCTGGCTGCCGGTGCCAGTGTGCACCAGGCACCGACACTGGGCTACGACGAGCAAGAACAGGAAGAAGGCGTGGCCATTGGCTTTGTGTGGGACGAGCAAGACCGCACCAAGGCGATACAACAGAAACGCCAGCTAAAGGATTTAATTGTAAAGGCGCTGCTGGCCAACGCCAGGCTAGGTGGTGCGGTGAGTTATGCCCGCGTGCAGGAATCGTACACAGATAACGAAACCACACACCCGGTGCACGCCATTAACTTTTTAATATTGTGCACGTATAGCGTGCAGAGATAACGGAGGACACAACCATGCCCGGACAAGCAGCAGGCAGTGATTTTAGTTTTATTGTAGGCGACGAAACAACATACGGCACCCCGGATGCCACCACCGGTGTGCGCGTGCGCACCACGGGGTTAACCGGGCAAGGGGCCACGCAGAACCTGCTGGAAGATCCGACGCTGGACAATGACCGCGCGCCTGGCCAGCCGCTGTATGGCAATGTGGATGTGAGTCGCGGCATACCCATGACAGTGGCGCCAGAGGATATGGACAAGCTGCTTAAGTATGCGCTGGGCGCGGCGAATGTTTACCGCCCGGCGCTGGTAGCTGCGCCACAGATTACCGGCATTGATGCCATGTACGCCGAAACTGCCACGCCTTTAGGCGATGGCACGCTGACCTTTACGTTTGCTGCCAGCACCCTGGCCTGGCAGGCCAATGGCGATACCGCAGGTGCGGCGGTGGATGTTTCGGCCGGTGGTACGTTTACGCTGGAGAGCGGCACCGCCGACCGCGCGTTGATTGTGGAAGTTGACGCCGGCGCACTGCCAGGCGTGAACAAATCCGACACCGTGGCCATTGTTGGCGCGTATGAAAAGCATTTTAGCATTGGCCCGCTGGTGGGCAGTTTTTGGGCAGAGGGCGACCTCGGCGCCAACATCACCAAGCGGTATGCGCTGCACACCGGCCTGCGCATTAGCGAGCTGGTGTTAAGCACACCACAAGAGGGCGCACTAACCGCGCAATTCTCGGTTAAAGGCCGCGATGAAACATACAACACCACGCCCACGGATGCCGCGCCGGACTCGCCGGGGCATACATCCTTGAGCGCGGCCAACATTACCGGACTGGAGGAAGGCGGCGCAACCATTGCCGGGCTGGCATCGCTGGAGTTTAAGCTGGCCAATAACCTGGACGAGAGCGCATACGAGATAGACCCCACCGGAAGCGGCAGCAAGCGCGGCGACTTGCCGGCGGGCAATGCCACGGTAATGGGTAGCGTGACTGCGCTATTTAAAAACACCGACATACTGGACAAGGCCATAGCCAAAACCATAAGCAGCTTGCGCCAGGTGGCGAAGCACGGCACCGGCGATGGCACGGCAGGTAATGGCTATTTTGCGATTGAGTGCGGGCAGGTGTTGTGGGAGCGCGCCGGCGTGCCGGTGGATGGCCCGGCCGGTATACGGCAGACGCTGAACTACCGCGGCTTTGGTAGCAAGGCAATCAGGATTATAACCCGCAACCAGGTGGCTGCGGCATAACCGGAGTTATACGCATGGAGCAGGAACTGAGCAACGACGCATTTGTGTTTGCCGAAGATGGCCGGGTGTGGTGGCCGCTGGTGGTGAATGTGCCCACCGATGGCGGCAAGACAGAAGAAAAGCGCCCGGAGGTGTTAATCACTGTGCCGACAGTGCCCAAGCTGCAGGAGCTGGAGAAAGCCGACGACCCGATAGCGGCATTGCTTACGCTGGTGCACGACTGGCGAAACATTGCTGTCGCCAAGGGCAAGACCGACAAGAGCACGCCGCTAAAGTTTACCAAGGCAAACTTTATGGCTGTTTGCGGGCTGCCGTTTTTTCTTGCTGCGCTGCGCCGCGCACTGCGCGAAACGGCAGCAGGGGCAGAAGCAAAAAACTCATAGCGTGGTTGCGCTATGCCGCCAGTTTGCCGGGCGGGTTTACGCACGATTATTGCAAATCGTGCATGCGCGTAAACAGGGCAACCACGTATTGCAAGGCATGCCCACGGCCGCGCGTATTGCCGGCCAATGCCGATGCGGTGCGGCTGTTTGATTTATCCAGCAATCAGTGGCGCACGATGATAACCGCACGCGGCAGCCGGGCGTATGCGCTGGATTATAGCGCGGTGGATGCCGTGGCGCGGTGGCTGGGCATAACGATAGACGAGGCCATGGCGATGAAAATCAGAATACTGGAAACGGAGTTGTGGGGCCGTGTCAACGCAGAGTGATACCCTTTTAATCAAGATCGAAACCGACGGCGCCGGCAAGGTGTCGGCATCGCTTGCCGGCACCGGGCAGGCGCTAAAGGGTGTTGATAAAGACGCAAAAGCCACCGGCCAGAGCCTGGGCAACCTAAAGGGAATTATGCTGGGGCTGGCCACGGCCGGGGCCACCAAGTTTACCTTTGGTGCCATTATGGAGTTTGAGCGCCTGAACGCCACACTCAAAACAGTGACCGGCAGCAGCCAGGGCGCCGCGCGCGCCATGGAATGGATAGAGGATTTTGGTGCCACCACCCCGTACGAAATTGGCCAGATTACGCAGGCCTTTATCAAGTTAAAAGCTGTGGGCCTGGACCCGAGCCGCGCCGCGCTGGAGAGCTACGGCAACACTGCCAGCGCGATGAATAAAGATATTAACCAATTTGTGGATGCCGTGGTCGCCGCCACTACCGGCGAAATGGAAAGCCTAAAGCAGTTTGGCATCGTGGCCCGGCAAGAGGGCGACAAGGTCAAGTTTTTGTTTAATGATGTCACCACCACCGTGGGCAAAAACTCATACGAAATTGAGCAATACTTGATGGCCATAGGCAATAACCAGTTTGCCGGCGCCATGGCCGAGCAAGCCGACACGCTGGTGGGCAAGGTCAGCAATCTGCAGGATGCGTTTGGCAAGCTGGGCCGCACCATTGGCCAGGTGGGTGGCACCAGCTTTTTAAGCTGGGTGTCAGAAGGCACAACCGAAGGGCTAAACAACCTTAGCCGCGGCCTTGTTGAATTTGTGGACGGCGTGGAAAACCTGAGCCTGGCCGATTTAAACGCCGAGCTGGAAGAAGCAGCAAACAAGCTGGCGAAGTTTGAAAGCATCGAGTGGGACGAGGCGGCCACGGAATCCATGCGCCAGCGTGTGGCGCTGCTGAAAAAATACATAGCGGAGAAAAAGGCCCAAGGCGACACCGACGAAAATGTGGACCGCAAGGCGGCGGCGGCACAGAAAGAGGCCGCCGACGCGGCGGCCAAACACAACGACGCACTGGACAAGCACGCCGAGAAACTCAAAGACGCGGTGGACCCCATGCGCGTGCTGGCCAAGGATTTATCGTTATACGATGAATTATTAACCGCCAATAAAATTAACTTTGAGCAGTGGGCGCTGGCGGTTGAAAATGCATACGACCGCGCCGAGAAAGCCAGCGACGACAGCGCCGACAAGCAAAACGAAAACCTGGCCGAGCTTGAGGCCGCCATACGCGGCTGGGGTGATGAATTTACTGATACCTTTATCGATGCGCTGGAAACAGGGGAGGCGCGCTGGGATGACTTTGTGCGCGCGATACTGCGCGACATTGCCCGCATTGTGATTACGCAGACACTGACCAAGCCCATGGTTAATGCCATTGTATCCGGCCTGGGTGGCACCACCACCGGGCAGGCGCTGGGCGGTGCGGTAAACGCTAACCAGACTTACCTTGTGGGCGAGATGGGGCCGGAGCTGTTTGTGCCACGTGAGGCCGGCAGCATTGTGCCCAACAACAAGCTGGGCGGTGATGTGAGTGTCACCAACAATATTAACGTGGGCGGTGGTGATGGCGATGTGGAGCAGCGTGTAATGGCAGTGCTGCCACTGGTAGTGGCACAAACCCGCGAGGCACTGCTGCAAGAGATTGAACGCGGCGGGCGCATGGCGCAGGCCGTGGGCAGGCGGGCCGCCTGATGCCGATACTGACCATGCCAGGCATTACCGGTAAGGCGCAAGTGCTGGTGCGCATGGTGTCTAACACCATGACGCATACCAGCCCGCTAAACAACGTGCGCCGCACTACTGAGCTGCCGGGCGCGGCGTGGCATTTTACATTTACCTTGCCGCGCATGGATAAAGACAAGGCGGCCGAGTGGTCGGCATTTTTTATGCAGCTGCGCGGCATGGCCGGGCGGTTTTATGGTGGCAGTGTATTGTGGAGCCAACCGCGTGGTGTGGGCGGTGGTGTGCCGCGTGTGAATGGCAGCAGCCAAACCGGCACCAGCCTGGCGGTGGATGGCTTGCCGGCCAACACGGCGGGCTGGCTGAAAGTGGGCGACCACTTTAGCGTGGGTGATGAATTAAAAGTTTTAACCGCCGATGCCAACAGCAACGCCGGCGGCCAGGCGGTGCTGGCGTTTGAACCGCCGCTGCGCAACAGCCCGGCAGACAATGCCACACTAACCATAGATAACCCCACCTGCGTGCTGGCGCTGACCAGCGACAGCGTGGGCTGGGACGAGCAAAACGCGGTGCAATTTGGGTTTGTGTTTAGTGCCATGGAGGCCATTTTTTAATGCGCGCATTAACGGCCCAGCTTGATGCTGCACTACAGGCAGAGCACACCGCCGCGGTGGTGCTGGTGGCGTTGTATTTTTCCACGCCGGTGTATGTGCACAGCGGCGTGGGCGATTTGAGTTACAACGGCAACCTGTATAAAGGCGTCGGCCAGCTTGGCCGCATTGAAACCATAGAAGAAAGCGTGGAGCTTAAAGCCGGCGGCGTAACCCTGACACTAAGCGGCGTGCCCAATGACCTGGTGGCGGTGGCGCTGACTGAAACCTACCAAAATGCAGTATGTAAAATATTTATAGCGGCGCTGGATGCCAACCACCAGCTGGTGCCGGATCCTGAAATCATCCACGCCGGGCGGGTGGATGATATGGCCATTGCCGTGGGCAAGCAGGGCACCATTACCCTGCGCACCCGCGACAAGTTAACAGACTGGGACCGGCCGCGCGTTGAACGCTATAACCACGCCGACCAGCAAGCCAAGGTACCGGGCGACAAGGGGCTGGAATATACCGAAGCCATGGTGGACCGCACATTAACATGGGGGCAAATCCGCGTATGATGCAGCGCCCGCCAGGATGGGAACACCGCCTGCAGCAGTGTGTGGCCGATACCGCGGCGCTGCCGTTTTGTTATGGCCAACACGATTGCGCACAGTTTGCCGCGCGCGCCATTGCCGCTGTAACCGGTGAACCGGTGGCGGCACCATTGCTGGCGCGCTATCGCAGCCAAACCGGTGCCCGACGACTGGTTAACAAACACGGCGGGCTGGACAAGCTGGCCAGCACGGTGCTGGGCGCACCGGTGGCGGCCACGTATGCGCGGCGCGGCGATATTGTATACCAGGCCACCGACGATGGCATGGGCGCGCTGGGTGTATGCCTTGGCCGTGTGAGTGTGTTTTTGTCTGCTGATGGCGGGCAAGTGCGCATAGATACACTGCACGCCGCCTGCGCGTGGAGGGTGGGGTAATGGCGCAAGTTGTTGCCAACCTTGTTGTGGGCTACGCAGTAACGATACTGGCCAGCGCTTTCCAGAAGGCCAAAAAGTTTAAGTATGTGCAGCCGGAATACGACGACAACAGCATTATGGTGCGCACTGCCACGGCGCCGCGGTCGGTGGTGTATGGCCGCACGGTAAACAGTGGGCCGCTGGTGTACGTGGCCAGCAGCGGCGCCGATGATGAATACCTGCACATGGTGGTACCTGTGGCCGCGCACAAGGTGGCGGCTATTGAGGATGTCTATTTTAACGACAGCCTGGCCAGTGGTGCCAACCATACCGCTATTGCCAAGGTGAAAGCCACCATGACCATGGGGCAGACGCGGGCTTATAGCACTAGCAATAAAATCAGCATTACCATAAACGGCCAGCTATTTGTTGCTAACGAATTGCGCGACGGCTACACCACCACGCTGCTGCTGCTGCAAACAATATGGGAAACACCGGGCTATGGCAGCTTTGACTTTACTGTAACCCTGGGCCAGCGCGTGGGCTATGGCAATGAAATAATTGTTGAGGCCAAGGATATAGACACCGAGTTAGTGGTAACTGCTAACGCCGACAGTGCGCTGTGGGATATTACCATCGAGAACGAGGCGGGCACTTTTCACACGCTATACCCGCACGAAGGCAGCCACGCCCAAGCAGCCGACGCCGAGCTGGTGGCGGCGGTGCCGGATGAGTGGACCAGCGCACACCGGCTGGCCGGCATGGCCTATGTGCATGCGCAACTGCAATGGGAGGTACGACAATGGACCGCCGGGCCGCCAGCGATTAAAGCCATAATCAAAGGCGCGCTGGTGTATGACCCGCGCGCGGCCAAGGCCAACATAACCGGCTGCACGCTGGCGGGTGTGTTTAGTACCGACACGCCGCACGGCCTGGCGGCGGGTGATATGGCCTGGCTGGGCGGGCACACCGGTGGCACGCCGGCGATTGCAAAAAAATACGAAGTGCTCACAGTGCCCAGCAGCACCACGTTTACGCTGGCGAACCCGGCCACCGGTGCGGTGCTGACTTTTACCACGGCCGGATCCGGCGGCACGGTGAGCCGCTGCAGCTGGAGCCAAAACGCCGCGCTGTGCATACGCGACTATATAGCCATGCCGTACGGCCTGAGCTGTGATGATGACGAGATAAACGACGCCACCGTTATTGCTGCGGCCAATGTGTGCGAGGAAACGGTTAACGTACTGCAGCGCAGCATTGTAAGCAGCGGCACCGGGCTGTCGGCGCCGGGGGTGCTGAATGTGCCCGGGCACGGTGTGGTGGAGGGTGGCACCATTGTGGTAAGTGGCCACACGGGCAGCGTGCCGGATATAAACGGCACGCACGTGGCCACGGTGATAGACAAGGATAACGTGGGCATACCGGTAACCATTACCACCGGCGGCAGCGGCGGCACGCTGGTGCTGCAGCAGCCGCGCTATACCTGTAATGGTGCAATAACACTAAACCAGCAGCCCATGGATATACTGGCCAAGCTGACCACCACCGGCGTGCGCGCCGTGCGGCCGGGCGGTGTGTGGGAGCTGTACGCCGAAGCCTACACCGCACCGGTGGCGACGATAGACGAAAGCGACCTGGCCGGCGCGCTGGAGGTGCAAACCATTAACCCGCGCAAGTACCGGTTTAATGCCGTGCGTGGCACCTACCGCGACCCGAACAAGTACTGGCAAATAACGGATTTTCCGGTGGTGAGCAATGCGCTGTACGAGAGCGAGGACGGCGAGCGCATCGAGCGCGACATTAACCTGCCCTTTACCGCCGACCCCTACGAGGCGCAACGGCTGGCAAAAATTGAGCTAGAGCGCAGCCGCCAGGGCATTGCCCTGAAATGGCCGGGGCAGCGCAGTGTGTTCCGACTGGCGCCCATGGATACCGTGGCGGTTAACCTGGATTACCTTGGGTTTGTGGGCAAGGAATTTAAGGTTACCGGCTGGGATTTTGCCGACTTTGCCGACACGCTGGTGCTGGCAGAAGAAGCCCCCGGGATATACGACTGGAACTATGGCAACGAAACCACGGTGGACCTTTCACCCAACACCACGCTGCCTAACCCGTTTTCTATGCCTGCACCGGCCGCGCCGGTGGTAACAGAAGAAAAATATAACGCGGTTAAATCCAGCGGCGTGCGCGTGCGCACGGTGGTTAAGTGGGCTGCGGTGGCGTATCCGGGTGTGGAGTACCAGTTGTTTTACCGCTACGAACTGACCAGCGCCGGCGCGTGGCTAGATGGCGGCAAAACAAAGCAACTACAGCAAACCCTGCACGACATGGTGCCGGGCATTGTGCAGCTGTTTGTGCGGGCGCTGGGGCTGGGCGGGGTGTATGCCGACAGCCCGGTGACACGCTACACCGTGCAAGGGTTGACGGACAAGCCGGCCAATGTCACCGGCCTGAGTATGAATATTGTAGACCGCATGGCGTTGTTTGAGTGGGACGAAGCCCCGGACCTGGACGTGCGCGTGGGCGGCACGGTGGTGGCACGGTTTAGCAGCAAGCTAACCGGCGCCGAGTGGGCCGATGGCGAGGCCATAGGCGGCAAGATTGCCGGCAACAGCACGGGCGTGCAGCTGCCGCTGCTAACCGGAACATATATGTTTAAATTCCGCGACAGCGAGCGCGAGGAATCACTGAGCGCGGCCAAGGTATCCAGCAACGCGGCGGACATACTGGCCGCGGATATTGTGGCGGATAACCCGCAGCAGCCGGACTTTGCCGGGCTGGCGTATCACACCATTGCCGTGGACAACCTGGCCAAACTTTCCGGCAGCGGGTTTTGGGATGACGAGCCGGGCAACATGGACAGCTGGGGATTTGTTGACAGCCTGGGCGGGCTGTTTGCTGACGGTGCGCATTACTTTGATGCACCCATAGACCTGGGCGGCGTGTTTAATGTGCGCGCCCGGGCGGACATGGCCACCACCGCCGAAGGCGCGGCACGTGCCACCCTGCAAATACGGCACAGCGCGGTGAGCAGCGCCACGCAATACGCCACGCAGGAACTGGCCAAGCTGGTGGCCAGTGATGGCGCCGCCAGTGATTTGCTGGGGCACTATGGGGCGGCGGCGATTAACGCCGACGGCACGGCGGTGGTGCTGGGTGCGTACGCGGCCGACGTGGGTGGCAATACCGACCAGGGCGCGGTGTATGTATATGAATTAGTGGCCGGCAGTTGGGTGGAAACCAAGCTGGTGGCCAGTGATGGCGAAGCCAACGACCATTTTGGCCATAGTGTGGCCATAGACGCGGGCGGCACCACGGTGGTGGTGGGCAGCAAGCGCGCGACAGTGGGCGCGAACACCGACCAGGGCGCGGTGTATGTATATGAATTAGTGGCCGGCAGTTGGGTGGAAACCAAGCTGGTGGCCAGTGATGGCACAAACTGGCAGCAGCTTGGTTATGGCGTGGCCATAACCCCGGACGGTACCACCATTGCCGCAGGCACGTACACTGGCACCGCCACCGCGCAGGCGGTGTACTTGTTTGAATTAACCGACAACTGGGCAGAAATCGCCAAGCTGCAGCCCAGCGACGGTATAGGGACAGATTACTTTGGCACAGCCGTGGCGATAACCCCCGATGCCGGCACGGTGGTGGTGGGTGCCTATGGCAAAGACAACGGCGCGAACACCGACCAGGGCGCGGTGTATCACTACACCGACAACGGCAACGGCACATGGACCGAAACCAAGCTGCTGGCAACGGGCGCGGGGTTTGAATCGCAAACCGGATGGCGTGTGGATGTGAGCGACGACGGCCGCACCGTGGTGGCCGGCGCCAAGTGGGAAACCGTGGACGGCCGCCCACGGCAGGGCTGTGCGTATTGTTTCACGCGCACCGGCGCGGGCTGGGTGGATGTGCGCATTACCGGCAGCAGCCCGCTGGCTTATGATTCTTTTGGCTATGATGTGGCGCTGTCGGCCGATGGCCGGTGGCTGGTGGTGGGTGCGGCGTATGCCAACGACGCGGCCGGCGACCAGGGCGCGGTGTATGTGTACCAGCACAAGGGTGGCACAACCTGGGGCGAGATTGCCCGCATAACTGCCAGCGATGGCGTGTTAAGTGATTGCCTGGGCAGCGCGGTGGCGATAACCCCGGACGCCAAGCGGCTGGTGGCCGGGGCGTTTGGCGTGGATGTGAGCGCCAGCGGCCAGGGCGCGGGCTATGTCTTTGAGCTGGACGCCAACTGGAGCGCCTGGCAAAACTTTATTGTGGGTGAGTACACGGCGCGGGCGTTTGATTTTCGGGCGCTGCTAACTGCCGATGGTAATAACAATATACATATAAACGAACTGAACGCCATACTGGATATGGACGAGCGCCCCGAAACCCACCCGGGGCTGGCGGTGCCCGCCGCCGGCCTGCGCATCAATTACAATTATGAATTTTATATAGCCCCCGCCATTGGCGTAACCATTTACGGCATGCAAAGCGGTGACCATTACGCCATTACCAATGCCACCGTGGCGGGGTTTGATTTGCAGATTATTAACGGGGGTGCGGGCGTGGCGCGCACCGTGGACGTGATAGCCCGCGGCGCGGGATTAAAGACAGCATAGGGGCAGTTATTATGGCTTACAGTATACTTAATGGCGTGGGTGCAGCAGTGCGGGCGGCGATTGAAGCGGCGCTGAATGACTTGGATAGTAAGACGGTAAAGAATAATGCCAGCAATACGATTACCGGGCAAACACAGGTGCACGAGCACGCCGCACCCGTAAAGAGAACAAAGAACACCGACGCCGGGACAGATCAGAAATACTGGAGCATAGAAACATCGGGCAGTGATTTGTTGGATGTTACGCACTCGGATGACCTGTTGTCATTTTTTATTTTTGCGCGCACATACCGATCTGCATTGACCCCCAGCAAGAAAAAATACTTTATACCGCTGGATGTAGACTCATTACAGGTGGGCGGCACCGAAGTGATAAGCGCCTCGCGGGAATATGCCACGGAATTTATACACGGTAGCACCCGCACGCGCATGCCGGCCGCAGCGTTTGATGGATCGCAGAAACACGCGCTACGCTACGGTGCAGACGACACTGATGTACTGCAAACCATTGTGCGTATTGCCGCAAATAACTATTTATTAACCAACCGTGGACCGTTTGCCATACAAGACAGCAGCAGCACGGAAACCGTGCGTATTGGCAACGATGGTAAAATGACCAAGGGCACGGTGCCGCTGGCCCGGGCGCGCAAGTCTGTGGTGAATGGTGCGACCACCGGATCGGTGATATTGACAACAAGCTTTACCGATATTATTTGGCTGAGCATGGGCACAGTGGAAACCGGTGATTACATCGACCTGTTGGCGTATGTGCAAGCGGCCAAGGGTGGCACACAAGGGTACACGACACTGTATATCACCATGACCGGCACGGCGGCGGTGGAAATGTTGGGCCAGGCCATATCCACTGTACGCATTATCGACGCACAACTGATGGGCGGCAGTGAGGCATATTATGGATTTCCGCGTATACCGCTCAAAGTAACCACGGGCGGGTCGCTTACCCTGAAATTGCAGGGCATTAGTGGCGGATCTAACAGCACCATTAACGCGGGTAATGGACGAATTGAGGCGCACTTGTACCAAGGCGCATAACAACACGGAGTACACGATGAACGACATACTACCTTACAAGGGCGGGCTGCTGGAGTTAAAGCCAGACAGCACGCACATATTTCACAACGTGCGGCCAGTACATATCGACGGCGACCTGCTGATGCGTGACAACGCCACGGGTGTGCTAACGCCGGTGGATATACTGCAGCTGACAGTACGCACGGTGGATGATGTGGTGCAGGCTATACAAACCGCGCCGGAGGAAACCCGCATCCGCGCCTATTTGGCTGACGCCGGCCTTAGCACCGCAGAGGTGGTGCCGCCGCCTGCTGATGGGCTGGAAAGCCGACTGGTAAACCGCGGCGACGTACCCGCCGACCTGGGCGAGCCGGGCGGCGCGGAATATCGGCACAATGCCGCCACCGGCGTGTTTACAGTGGCGACACCACCCGCCTGATAAAGTGCACCGTAACGGACAACAGCGCGGGGCTTTTATGCGCATACTCCCTGCATGAGTGCAGGGGCGCTAATGGACAATATACACGCGGCGAGCAATCAAACCGCGCGCATGATTGCCGGGCAACCGGAGGACAGGCGCACGCCGAATGGCCAGCCGCCAAAGTGGTGGCTGACGCTGTTATCTGTGGTGCTATCTTCGCTTATTGGTGGCATGGGCGGCGTGGGTGGTGCCTGGTTGGCACTGCAGTACGACAACATCCTGCAAAATGAGCGCATAGAAAAGCTGCAGCAGAACATGCAGCAGCTGGACCAATACCTGCGCCAGCACCAGACCGATGGCGGCATACACTATTACCACCGGCGGGCGCCATGATTGTATTATCGGCCGGGCATAACCCCGACGCACCGGGCGCATGCCATGCCGGTTTTTGCGAGCACAGCGAGGCTGTGCGCTGGGTGGAGTTGATCGCCACACAACTGGCCGCTGCCAATGTACCGCACCGCGTTTTACCCACCGGCCACCTGGCCAAAAAAGTAAGCACTATAAACCACTGGCACCACACCGATGGCGTGCGGCTGGCGCTTGAGGTGCATTTTAACAGCGCCACCTATGCAGGCCGCGGCTGCGAAACATTGTATTGCCCGGGGAGTATTAACGGCCTGCGCGCCGCCGAACATATCCAGAGCGCTATAGCCAGCGTAATGCAGCCCGACCGCGGCGTGCACGAAGGCTGGTACCTGATGGACAAGCCCGGGCAGGAGGATTACCCGGGCGACAAGGACGGCGACGAAAAGCCGCTGTACTTTTTGGCGAAAACGCGGCCGGTGGCGGTGATTATTGAGCCGGAATTTATACAGCGTTATCACATCATAAGCGAGCGGCGCATGGCGTGCTGCGCGGCGATTAGCCAGGCGCTGGCAGATATTGCCGCCGGGAGGGTGTAGTGATGCAGTTAGACTATAAAGGCATGAAAAGCACGCGGCTGCGCTTTGGGTTGCTGGTGTTTGTGGTGGCCACTATTATGCTGGCTATAAATAAATTAACGGGCGCCGAATGGGTGGGGCTGGCGCAATGGATAGCCGGGATTTATGCCGCCAGCGAAGTGGGCGCCAAGGGTGCCAGCGCGTACGCGGCCAAGCCGCCGGGCGGGTCGGCACGGTGAGCACATTAAAAACCCATGCCATTGCCTTTGTGATGGGTGCGGCCATTGCGGCGGCGCTGGTGGCCTGGCTCGGGCGTGGTAGCACTACCCCGGGCGGCGATGTGCTGCAAGGGCAGGCCACCGTGGCGGTGGCGTGCACGCAGGTGCAAACCTACCCCGAGCGCGCAGCGCGCAAGCTGGCACACGCGCCGGCCATTGCCAAGCGCCCGGACGTGCACCTGGTGGCGGCCACGCGCATAAACGCCGACGGCCACGACCACACGGTGAGTGCGCTATATCACAGCGCCAATGGCAAAATAGATTTATACGACTACCAGCACGCGCTGCCGCTGCTGCAGTTTCGTGTGCGTGGATCTGTGAGTGTTGCGTACGGTGCGACCGATGCGGGCGCAGGGTGGATGGCGGGCGGCACGTATAGCCCGGTGCAAACCAAGCAGCTGCAGCTAGGGCTGCAGGGCATGATTACCAGCCGCGGCAACTGGTTTGCCGGTGCTGGGGTTAGTGTGCCGTTTTAACCTTTTATATAGATACCGTTCACCCTACAACACCGCCGCAGGCCTGGCAGCTGGTATCGTGCTGGCTGGCGGGCTGGCCGCAGGCCTGGCAGTACCGGCTTATTTCTTTTGTGGCCGGGGCGGGCAGGGGCTGGCCGCAGTGCTTGCACAGGCTGGCGCTGGCCAGCACGTTTTCTGCGCAGTGCGGGCAGGTGCGGTGGGGCCGGGTATCGACCGCCGGCAAGAGCATGGCGGCGAGAATCCCCAGCAAGGGGGATACTATAATAGATAGTACAAACCAGCCGAGGGCCGAACGCCCGCGGCTGCCTGCGATGGCGGCGGCGATGCCGGCACCAATTAGCCAAAATGTGACCCAGTCCACAGTTTCCCCCTTGATTTAGCCCACAACTCCGCTACACATAAAGGACATTTAACAAATATTTACAATCACTACCAACTATAAATATATGGTTTTAACCCTACCCCACACACCCGCCGGCGCAACTGCACGCCCGGCTCAAGCCTTGCCCATTACTGGCCGATACCGTAGCCATACGGTGCGGCCCCTTTGGGCCGTGGGGGCAGCAGTAGGCAATGCAATGCCGGAACACGACGACGAAATACGGGCGCTGGTACAGCGATTAAATAATGATAATGCAAAGGCAACAGGCACGGCGCTGGCAACCATGTTGCGCGACAGCATTATGACCGGCAAGCGCTTGCTGCTGCTGGGCGTGGCCATTGGCGCGGGTGCGGTGCTGACACTGGGCGCGGTGGCGGTGCTGGCGTATGTGTTATTTAAGTGCGGCAGCTGCATGGCTATGCTGTTTTAATATCCTGCTCTATGTCGGCCGGGGTGGGGTCGGCGTGCTGTAGTTTGTATTTTTGATACCATTTAAATGCCAGCTCGGCCCGGGCTACGGGGTCGGCAGACATGCCGGTTTTATCCAGTACCTGGTTAACCGATACCCACACGCGGGCGAATAACTCTGAATTAAACACTTCCGGCTGCGGTACTGCGGCCAGTGGCAGCATATCTTCGAGCTTGCCGGGCGGGATATGGCGCAGGCCATGCTGCTGCATTTCACGATCCACCAGGCGCAGTATGCGGATAAAATTTTCCTCGCTCATTGTTGTGCCGCTGGCCGCCAGCATGCTGTGCATACGGGCGGCGGTGGCGTAGGCGGCGGGCGCGCTGGTGTTGTATGCCTGCTGCACGTCGGCCACGGCCGGGGTGGCCGGGGCGCCGTGCAGCAGCCAATCCAGCGACACGCCGCGGCGGGCGGCGTAATCGACCAGCTGCGGGATCGGCAGGCTATTGCGCTGTTTAGCCTGGGCCAGCGTGCCGGGCTTCATATCCAGCACCGCGGCGGCGTCGGCATCGCGCGTTACGCCTTCGCGCTGCTTTACCCGCGCCAGCACATCATCCAGCTGGATTTTCTCAAATATCACTTGTTGTAAATCATCGCTTGACATAGTCACAGTCTGTCTATATTGTTATTACTAATCGTGATGTATTATTACTTATTGTATATATTTCAGGCACTTATGAAAAAGCATACACCACAAGACGCCCCCGCAGAAGCAGTGCGGCTGCTCAAGCACTACGGCATGAGCCTGCGCGGGGTGGCGCGGGCGCTGGAGATTAACCACGAGGCCGTGGCGGCTGCCATGCGCCTGGGCGAACAACACGCGGCCGCGCCGGACACGGTGCAGCGCATACGCAGCCACTGCGAAAAAGTGCTGGCCGCGGCGGGATGGGATGGCGACCCGGCCGAGCTGTGGGCCGAGTACGACCGCGCGCTGCGGAAGGCGGCATAGATGACTGGCGGAAACTTTCACAATCATGAAAGTGGTACACGTGAAACCGTGAAACCTTTGGGCGTGAAACCGGGCGGCAAACCCCACGGCACCAAGATAAAGCGCATGCAGCAGTACACCGCCATGCGCAAGCTGATGGAGCAGTACCGCGTTGGGTTTGATTACATCGCGGCCACCAGTGGCGACGCACTGGGCAGCTGCCACAACGCGCTGAACCCGGACAAGTTTATGTCTGTTAACTATGGCGCCACGGTGCGCATACGCTGGGCGGTGGAGCAACTGCTGCAAGATCGGGGCTTTACCGATGTGGCGCAGCTGCCTGCGTTGTGGGCCGAGTACGACCAGCTGGCGCTGGCTGACCTTATACAACCCGGACCGGAGGCGGCATAGATGGCTAACCTGTTTGGCTATATCCGCATAAGCAAGAGCGAGGCGGAGAAAGAAAAGCGCAACGGCACGCCCGGGCACAGTCTGATGGTGCAGGACAACGCCATTAACAAGTATTGCGAGTTGTACGACCACCAGCTGGCGGGTGTGTTTGTGGATGATGGCGTTAGCGGTGGCGTGGACATTGAAAAGCGCCCCGAAGGCCGGCGGCTGCTGGATGCGCTGCGCGATGGCGAGGCCGAGGGCTTTGTGTTCCACCGCCTGGACCGCGCATGGCGCGACACCATTAACGGGCTGGTGCACGGCGCGGAGTTTAGCAAGCGCGGCCAAAGTATCCACAGTGTAACCGAGCACATTGATACCACAACTGCTTTTGGCAAGCTGATGTATACGCAGATGCTGGCGCAGGCTGAGTTTGAACGCAACAAGACATGCGAGCGCAACACCGACACCTATAACACACTGCTGGCCAAGGGCATTGCCTTTGGCCCCACACCGTACGGCATGGTGGTGGTGGAGCAGGACAAAACCAAGCTGCTGTTTAAAGAGCCGCAGGCCTGGCAGCAGCGCGAGTACATTGTGCAACTGCGTGCCGATGGCCTGAGCCTGCGGGCGATTGCGCAGCAGCTGCAGGATAAACGGATCCGCACCGCCACTGGCCAGCAGCGGTGGCAGGAAAGCAGCATAAAAATTATTTGTGATACGCATCATAGTTACGAGCATATACCGTTTTTGCCTGCTGGCAACGAGGCGCAGGACTCGGTGGCGTTAACTATTGTTAAACATGGCGGCAGCCATACCGATTAACACACAGAGGACACCAACCCCATGGACTACAAACCCACGCGCAGCAAGGTGATTATACAACACACACGGGACGCAATAGACGCGACCAACCTGACTGTGCGCAGGTTTGCCATGGCGGTGGTGGAGCGTTACCACAACACCGTGGCGCCGGACGAGCGCACCATTAAGTTTAATGAAAACCCGGATATATCCATCCGGGTTAGAAACTGGGCGCAAGATATTTCGCGCATTATGGGTAACGACAGCGGCATGCGCATGCCGTGCGACCTGGAAGAAAGCTGGGTCGCGGTGCTGCCTGAACCATACCGCAGCAACTGTAACGCCGAGCTGGCCAGGCGCATGGGCATGCTGCCCACGCCGGTGCTGGACATTAACCCACGCGGCGCAGTGGGTGACCTGTCGCGCACGGTTAAGGAATTTAGCGAGCTGCTGGCCGTGCTGGGCGAGGCCACGGCAGACAATGTTATTAACCATAAAGACCGGCCGCTGGCCAAGCGCGCATTAAAAGAAAGCGCGGACGTGCAGGGGCAAATTGTGGCATGGCAGCAGTTATTTATTGCGCTGCTGGACGATGAAACGCCGCAGCTGCGGCAGATCAAATAACGGGAGGGCGTGGCAATGCACTGGCTTGGTGTGGTGTTTGTACTTTTCGCGTTAGCGGTTGCGGGCATTGGGTATGCGCGCGCAACACTGCCAACAATTACGCCGGCGCAACCTTCTGCGGTGGCGGCGTGGCGGTTTAAACAGCGGCTGCGCGAAGATTTGCGGCTGGATATTACCCGGCTGGAATTACACAACGGGCGCTGGCTTGCGAAGCTGGGCACAGAAGCGCGGTGGTACACGGTGCCGGAGTTAATGGACGAAGCCAAACCCAAAAAAAAGCCGAGGGCTGCATGATGGCCGGCAGCTACAGCACTTTGCTGGTGGCCCACGCAGGCAGCATGCAAACCATGGCAGCGCTGTGCTGCCAGGCGGCGCGGCACACTTACCCGCTAACCATAACAGAGCTGGCTGCGTGGCAACGGTGGCACCGCGATTTAAACGCCGGCGAAATCGTGGCGATGCGTGCCATGACCGGCGGCGGGCGGTTTATGGTGATTGATGGGGGGCGCCGTGGCTGACATTGGCGCCTTTACACCCAAGGCACTGGCGCTGCCGGGCGCGCTGGACAAGTTGGCGCGGCAGTTTTTGTACCGCTGCCGTGTACGCAACCTGAGCGCGCATACCTTGGCGGCGTATCAATCTGATTTGCAGCAGTTTGTTGGCTACATGCAGCAGCGTGGCTGCACCCATGTGCAGCTTGTGAGTAGTGATATGGTTAGCGATTGGCTGGGCGCGCTGATAGATGGCGAGGACAACAGCCCGCGCACCGCCGCCCGGAAACTGGAAACAGCCCGCGCACTTATGCGCCTGGCGGTGGAAAAAAACCTGATAACCGCACCCACTGCGGCGCAGCGTGTTGATGCGCCGAAGTTTGACCCCGCTGTGCCGATTGCGCCCGAGCTGGCGCACCTTAAAACGTGCATACGCAACATGCCGGGCGATACGCCGGGCGAACTGCGCGACCGTGCGCTGGCGTGGCTGATGTTATCCACGGCGCTGCGTGTGGGTGGCTTGTGCTCTCTGGATGTTTACAACCCCGCGCGGCCGCCACGGTGGTGCATATTGCCCAATGGCCTGGTGGTGTACCACTACAAGGGCGGCAAGACCAAGGACACGGTGGCCGACGACCAGGCGCTGGCCTACGTGGCGGAATGGCTGGCGGTGCGCCACACCATGGTGCGGGCGCACACCGATGGCGCGCTGTTTATTACCAACCGCGGCAACCGTATGAACCGCGCGACGGCCGGCAACATTATACGCAAGCTGGGTGTGGCAGCGGGCATGCCGGGGCTGCACTGCCACTTGTTACGGCACAGCCGGGCGGCGGACTTGATGGGCCGCGCAGGGCTTGAGGCGGCTAATTATATGTTAGGACAAAAACACAAGAGCACCACGGCGGATATGTACGGCCACGTGGCAGACACAAAGCGGCGGGAACTGGTGCAGGCACTGGCGCCGATGGATACCGAGGCAGCAGTGTTATGCGGATAGAGCGGGCAACATTTTACGCGGGCGACCAGGTGCGCATTGGTGACCTGTTTTTAATTACCGTGCGCAGCTATCGCGCGCATGGTGTTGCGGTAACCATCACCAACCTGCGCAGCGGGCACGACTGTGCCGACCTGTACCACACCGACCGCCTGCACCGCATTGGTGTGGATGTGGCATTTAAATGCGGCGCGCCGTATGGCGTGCACCGTATGGACAGGGCGCACATTGAATGGCACCTGGGGGAGCAGTACACCTATAACATTATAAGAGGCACACGGCATGGCTAAAAAGAAAACGACAGGCAACGCGGTGCAGGTGGATGCGGCCGCATTGTTGGCGGCGCTGAATAACAGCGCCACGGGGCGCAACCCGCCGATAACCGAAAGCGCGCTGCTGCAGGCTGCCGATGGGCGGCTGGTGGTAACAACCACAGACACCGAAACCACTATGCGCCACACGCTGGCGTGCGAGGGTGGCACGGTGGAGGCCGTGGCCAACGTGGCGCAACTGCGCGCAGCGTTAACGGGCGTGGCGGGTGCGGTGCTGCTGGATGTGGACGGCAGTGTGCTGACAGTGAGCCAGGCCGGGCGGCGGTACCGGTTTATCCAGCCCGAGCACGGCGGCCAGGGCGTGGCCAGTATTTTTCCGATTGATGATTCGCCCGTGCTAACCCCGCTGGAGATTGACCCCAAGGCGCTGGCCGATGCCATGGCCGCGGTGCAGTTTGCATCGGGCGCCATACCCACACCGCCCACACCGGCAGTGGTGGCGCTAGTGGGTGGCGATGTAGTGGCCACCAATGCGGTTATATTGAGCCTGGCCACCAATGCTGCCGGGGTGGACGATGTGGAACTATTGCTGCCCATTAAATCAGTGCCCAAGCTGTTGGACGTGTTGGCACAAGATGATTGCACGGTGCACACGGCGGCGAATAGCGCCACCGAAAAGGCCGTGGAAATTGTGGCAGCCAGCCCGGTGCTGGAAGTGCGCGCGCTGCTGTATACACACAGTTTCCCAAGGTTTGGCACAGCCTGGCCAAAAGAGGTGCGCGACTGTGCGGGCGTGGTGGTGTTTAGTGTTGACGAGTTGGCAGCCACGTTAACCCGGCTGCGTGCGTTTGCACCTGATAACGGCTGGCTGGATGTGGACACCACGGACGATGTGCTGCACATCACCACGCCGGACGGTGGCACGTTTGAGGATGTGGCCTTTACTCGTCTTGATGATGTGCCGCCCATTGCCATGACGCGCATAAGCCTGCACTACATGCTGGCAGTGTTGAACAACAACAAAGGCAAGCAAATGCAGTGGGGACAAAACAGCGCCAACGAAGTGCAACTGCTGGAAATCACCAACAACAACCAGGGCCGGTATAACTATGTTATGCCGGTGAGGGTGTAACCATGGCTAGCGTATTGATGCAGGCGGAGGCATTTACAATGCAGCCGCACAACTACACCGACGCCGAGCTGGTGCGGTACTTGGGAATATACAGCACCGACCCGTATGTGCTGGAACTGGTCGGGCGACTGGAAGCGGTGATGGACAAGCAGTGGGAGTGCGAAACGTGCGGAATTGCCGCCGACGCCTACGCGCTGCGGCGCGACAATGAGGCGCTGGAGGTTGAAGTGGGCGAGGCGAAAACAGAAACCGACAAGCTGCGCGACAAGATAGAGGCAGCCGCAGTGGCGGAAATATTGCATTTAAATGCACTGCTGCAGGCCGCCAAAATCAAGCAAGTAGCACGACTGGAGGCCATAACATGAGCGACCAATGCGCAGCACTGTTAACCGCCTTGCAACGGCGGCCCATGACCACGCGCGAGATTGAAGCCGAGCTGGCCATTGGTCGGCCGGCAGCGGTGGTGCACAAACTGAAAAAACGCGGGCACAGCATTATTACCGATATGGTGCGGGTTAAAAACCGGTTAGGCGAATATTGCACCGTGGCACAGTATTGCCTGACCAATGGGACAAGGGCGGCATAAACGACAGTGCCCGCGATGCGGAACACTGCACGCGCGCACGGTGCTGGTTTCGCCTTGTTGCCAGGCCAGCATGGTGCGCGCGCGGTGGCGCATGACGCCGGAGCGCATTAAGTACATACACGTGCTGGCGATGCGCGAAAAGGGGCTGGATAAGCAGGATTATAAAAACCGGTTATTTGCAGAGACAGGGGCGACAACATGCAAGACGCTAACGCGCAGACAGTACCACAAGGCGCTGGCCAGTTTCAGGAGCTTGCCCAGCGTGGCAAAGGTGTAGACCACCTGGTGGCCGCGTTTGTAAATGATCTGGCGCGCACGGCGGAACTGTACGCCGGCACCCAGCAGCTGCGCGAGCGGTTGCGCGGGGTGGTGGCAAACTTTACGGATCCGCTATTGCGGGCCAATGCCGACATGCGCAACGACTTGCGCACAGTAAAGCGGCACGCCGACAGCACCATCACCAAGGCGCAGCAGTGTGCGGCGGTGCTGGATAAGTACACCCATGTCTGACCGGCCGGACCAGCTGGGCGGGCGCACGGTAAAGGTGCGTTTTAATGATGGCCGCAAACTGTATGCCACGATTAACCGCCACGACGGTGCAGCATACGAGGTATTTTTGCGCAGTGATGCGCCGGACATGCACGAGTGGCTGGCTATAACCAGTGTGCTGGTTAGCTGGCTGCTGCAGGGGCGGCAAGTGGATATAAACGACATTGCCGCAGAAATGCAGGGCGTGCACAGCATGGGCGCCAATACCGGGTTTTTGCCTGGTGGCGGCGAGTACATAAGCATGGTGGACATGATAGGGAGGGCACTACATGACAACGCTATTTAAATGCCTGGACGACGTGGCCGGGGTAACCTGGGGCGATGTGGTGATAGTAGCCGGCGCCGTTATATCGGTGGTGGTGGCCATAGTGTGCATGGTGCTGGCAGTGGTGGACGCATGGCCACGCTAGTGCTGTATATGCTGCCGCTGCTGGCCTACTTATCGCCTACCATGCGCGCGCACCCGCGCCAGGCGTTTGGCTTTGTTGTGTGTCTGTGGCTGGTGTTTACCTTGTGGGTGTTTGTTGTGCAGGTGCGGCCGTGGTGAATGAAAAGCAGGTAACGCGGTTTGCCTTTATCGAGGCCATGCTATATGTGCACGGCATGGTGCGGCGCAGCGATGTGGAAACCGCGCTGCAGGTAAAGACTGCCACCGCCACCAAGCTGCTGGCAGCGTACGCAGCCAAGTGCCCGCGGGCGATGCACTACCACCCGGGCGAGCGGGCATATATTGCCCACAAGCCGCGCGGCAAGTACCTGGACCAGCGCGGCGGTAATGCGGCGCTGTTTTTAGGGGCTATTTATCGTGTTAGTGGGATAAGGGGTTAATCATGGGTAACAGATGCACAGAAGAAGATTTTTTGCGCTGCGTGGCGGGCCACGTTATGCAGATAGTTAAAGACGATGGAACACACAGGCATATTAGATACCGCACGCCTGGCGACTTCGAGGCGTGGTTTGACGTGTTAACGTGGCCAGATTATCTATGTATCACTGGCGACTATGGTACGTTTGTATTTCAACGGGCGCCGGATATGTTTAATTTTTTCCGGGGCAAAGCTGATGGCGGATTGCGAATAAACCCCCGTTATTGGTCTGAGAAGGTGCGGGCGGCCGATCACCCGCACGGCGGCGTTAAGGAATATTCCCCGGAAAAATTCGCAGAGTATGTAAAGGATTACTTTGATGACTATATAGCCGAAGATATGACAGAAGAAGAAAGGGCAGAGCGCTGGGAACAAATAGAGGACAATGTGTTAGGCGCTGGAGAATCTGAAATAACAGCCCGCCAGGCCGTTGCCGATTTTGGGGATTTTTGGGATTTTTGGGAGCGCGACTTAACTGAGTTTACATACAGATTTATATGGTGCCTATATGCCATTGTGTGGGCTATACGGCAATACGATGCCAGCAAGGCAGAAAATAAGGCGGCATAGTTACTTATGTTTAAACAGCTTCCCATGTTCGCGTTTGAGCAAATCAATGTCGGCCCCGAGAAACCGGGCGGTGGTCGATACGTCGGCATGGCCGAGCATGATCTGTACCGCGCGAATATCGCAGCCATTATGCAGCAGGGCAGTAGCAAAACTGGCGCGCAGCAGGTGGGTGCCATGGGCCGACCATGGCGCGTGCTTGATAGTGCGCTGCAGTCTTTCGTATCCGCGATTATGGCCACAGGCGGCCAGTGCGTAACGGTTAACAATTTCCCACACGCTGCGCCCGCTGGTAAAACACTTACCGCGGTGATTAACAAACAGCGCCGCCGATTTTCCGGGCTTGAGCCGGCGGCGGGCAGTTTCCCAACTGCGAAGCAGGCCCAACAATTCAGCAGACACCGGCACCCAGCGCCCGGCTATGTGCAGCATGCTGGCATCGTACACAACATCGGCCAGCGTGAGTGCAACCAATTCTCCGGCCTTTATACCGGTTTCATACAGCGTGCGCATGATTACGTGGTCGCGGAAGCCCACAGGCGTAGCGAGATCCGGCAGTGCCAGCACGCGGGCAATTTCATTGGGCGACAAGTACCGCGGCAGCTTGGCCGGTGTGCGGCGGGCCTGCGGCAAATCCGGCGGCGTGCATTGCCAGCCATGACGCAGCGCCCAAGCGTAAAACGCGCGCAGCACGTTGACCTCGTGCGCCACAGTGTTTGCCGCGACCAGGGAGCGCCGCAGGCGCAGCCAGGCCAATACATCCGGGGGTGCTGGTGCTAATACATCACCCACAAAATCAGCCCAGCGCCGGAGCACGGACAGGTACCGCAGCACCGTTTGCCGGTGGTGTGTATCCAGCAGCTGGCGGTGGTAAGCGTCAATCGGCCCAATTTGACAATAAGCCGGTATATGTACGGGTTGGGGTGTGTTTACTGGCACTCAAAAACGCCCTAAATGTTTGTTTTATTAGGCAGTTTTTGGGTAATCTATGTAGTATTTTACATAATATACATTATGCGCAGTTGCACCTGGCCATGGAACGAACCGCAGGCGCTAGGATACCCGATAAATTGAATAATATCCGTAGCTTGCTGTAGGATGTTCATGTATTCAGCGTGCCCGTATGC
>Ga0224501_10000331_pt1 | contig 40693 bp, 36 predicted proteins | sample SF_Oct11_sed_USG_4_FD_169105 | JGI IMG/M metagenome (GOLD analysis project Ga0224501, IMG submission 169105) | Sediment microbial communities from San Francisco Bay, California, United States - SF_Oct11_sed_USGS_8_1 | ecosystem: Environmental > Aquatic > Marine > Sediment | place: USA... | reverse complement strand
TGGTGGGGATGCAGCCCCAGTTGAGGCAGGTTCCCCCCACTTCTTCTTTTTCTATCACGCAGATTTTCCCTCCCATCTGAGCTCCTCTTATGGCAGCCACATAACCCCCGGGTCCCCCTCCTATAATGGCGACATCATATTTTGGCAATTTAATTCCCCCTTTTAAGAAGCCTTTCGGCTAACTCCTATCTCAGCCATAAGCTGATGGGTGGTATAATTTCTAATCTCTATTGCCTCTGCCGGACACTCACTGGCGCAGACTCCGCAGCCCTGGCACAACGCCTCCGAGATGACCGCTGCCCGGTCGTAAAAGATGGCATTATGGGGGCAGAGACGAATGCAGGTCAGGCAAAGGGTGCACTTACCCTTATCCACCATTGCCCTCTCTTTGAAGACCCTGATTTTTCCCTCGGAAAGCTGCTCAGCAATATGGAGAGCGGTTGCTGCCGCCTCTTCCATGATAAAGGGCAGCAGCATGGGATGATGGCAAGAGCCCATCACGAAAACTCCCGCTTTGTTGGTGGCGATGGGGAACAGATGAGGGTTGTCCTTCTGGAGAAAGCCCTGAGGGTCAACATTTATCCCCAACAGTTGGGCAAGGTTCTCAAAATCGGGCTCGGGCTCTATCCTTTCTTCGACCACCATAAGGTGGCCGGGGAGAGTTACTTCCTCCTCTTTTTCCAGGGAGGTGAGCAGACCGCTGAGGCGGATGTCTATCTTCTCCTTGCTGACGGTAAACCCGGGACGGGATTCATCGTATCTTAGCAGGATAATACCCTGACTCCGGCACTGGCGGAAGAGTGCCTCCAGCCCCTCGCCGGCAACTTTGATATTGTTGTAAATAATGAATATATTCCAATTATACTTTTCTTTAATAAGCGATGATACCTTGAGGGCGAAGGCGGTGGTCAGAGGGGTGCTCTCCCCACCCATTCCGAGGATGAAGATGAGATTTTTTCCTTTTCCTTTATCCCCCCCAAGCAAAGCCTGGGTTTTTTTCTCGTCGGCCAGTATAGCGGATAACTGCGATTGGGTGATGACTCGCTCGGAGAGGGGGAATCCATAGCTCTCCTTGGGAAAGCTGACCAGATAGCCGGCAGCCGCCACTATGGCGCCCGCGGTTATGGTTTTCTTTTTTCCTTTCTGTTTTATATGAGCCTGGAATCTGCCCGGCTCTCCCTCCAGCTTTATCAATTCGCTGGAGGTGAGGATGTCTATCCCGGGATCCTTGGTGGCGGTCTCTATGCGGGAGGAAATCAGCTCCAGCGGTTGGGTAACCGAATCGAAGGGGGCGGCAGTGCCTTTCATCAGTCCTCCCAGATGGGGCTTCTTCTCCAGTATGATGGCTCCAAATCCCATGCGGGAGAGCTCCAGAGCGGTCTGGATGCCCCCAATTCCTCCCCCTATGATAAGGACGCTTTTCTCGGCGGGCAGCTCCTCTTCTTCTAGGGGATGGAGAAGGATGTTTCGGGCTACCGCCGATGCCAGCATTTTTTCGGCTTTCAGGGTAGCTGTTTCCCGCTGGGGATAGGCCCAGGCGCAATGCTCCCTGATGGGAGCGAAGGTGATTAGATGCTGATTCAGGTTGGATTCCCGGGCGATAGCTGAAGCTATGGATTCGGAATTCCGATGGGGACACCCGGCTAATACGACGCCCGAAAGGTTCTCCTTCTTGATGATGGAGGCTATGCGCTGGGAGTCCTCAGGGAGGCAAAAGGTTCTGAGCTCCTCTACATACACTACCTGGAGTAGCCCCTGGCTATATTCCTTCAGCCTTTTGAGGTCTAAATGAGCGTTAAGACTTCCCCCGCAGTTGCAAAGGAAAAGCCCTATTCTTTTTTCCTCAGCCATCTATTCAGCTCCCAGATAGGCGAGGGCTTTCTCCGCCGCACCGAGAGAATGGGCGACAGATTCGCTTATGTCACGGGGTCCCTGACAGGTGCCGGCAAGGAATATTCCCTCTGCCTCTGTTTCGTTGGTTTGCAGGGGGCTTAGCGACTTGAAGAAGCCGTGCTCATTGGTCTGAAGCCCCAGCAATTCAACCAGCTTCTCGGTATCCTCTCCCGGACAAAGACCCACAGAGAGGACAGCCAGGTCGAAATTGCTCTGCTCCACTTTACCCTCTTTTCTGTCCTGATAGGTGATTAAGAGCTGGTTGTCCCCATCCTGCTGGATGAGGGAGGGCATATCACGGATAAATTGAATTTTCTGGCGGCACTGCTGGTAAAATTGCTCAAACTCTTTTCCGAAAGTCTGAATGTCCATATAAAATATAGTTATGCTTGAGTCGGGGTGCTTGAACTTGAGAAGGTTGGCCAGTCTCATGGTGTAGGTGCAACAGACTCTGGAGCAGTAGTTGTTCCCCACATGAGCATCCCGGCTGCCGAAGCATTGGATAAAGGCTACCTGTTTGGGTTGGCTGCCATCGGAGGGTCGGCTGAGCTTCCCTTCTATTCGCAGCTGCTCCTCCAGTTCAAGGGCTGTGATTACATCGGGATAAACTCCATAGCCGTATCTCTTCTTCCGGGAGGAGTCAAAGGGAGAAAAGCCGCTTGCCACAACGAGTGCTCCCACCTGAAAGTTTTCCTCCCCTGCCTTTTGGGAAAGGTTAATCGCTTCCGCAGGGCACACCTCCTGGCAAAGCTTACACTTTTTGCTTTGAAAATATAGACACCTGTCAGTGTCAATTACATAGCTCTGCAAAGGTGAGTGAGGAGGGGGGAGGAAAATGGAGCTTGGCTTGGTGGGGCATTTCTCAGTGCACAGCTTACAGCGAACACATTTATTATCATCAACATAGGTGGGCTTGCGCGTTACCGTGATATGAAACCCGCCCTCACCGCGAGCAACTTTACCTATGGCGGAGCTGGTGAAAAGTGAGAGATTGGGCGCGCTCCACAGCTCTTCCATCTTTTGATTGGCGACGCACACCGAGCACTTGTTGCATTGTTCGGTGGCTTTACAGCAATATGAAACAACCGCACCACCCAGTTCCGGGCTCTTTTCCACCAGCACAACCCGCACTCCGCTGTTGGCTAACTTAAGGGCTGCCGTAATACCCGCTACCCCACCTCCGATAACCAGGACACTTTTATCCACTTTTTAAACCCTTGTGACTCACCTCAAGCGGTCTGGGAGAGAGTATCCCTCCCGGCTCTCTTTGAAGAAGATTATTCAAGATGAAGATTTTAACTCGCAAGAATCTCTTTTGCGCTTCTTCTTGCCCTTTCCTTGTAGGAAAAAATAAATTTCAGAGCTATTATATCTATCATAAGCACTTTCGTTTGTCAAGGAGAAATAACCCCTTTTCTCGTCCTTACTCGAAAGATTATGAGCACACAGGGGGAGGGGATAAAAAAAGGGCAGCGGCGCTATAATCCTCCACTGCCCCGGGATTACGCTGATTATTCGACCTTTATCTTTATTTCCTTTTCTCTGTGTTCCTCCTTCTTGGGGAGGGTTATGTGGAGGATGCCCTTTTCATAACGGGCATTAATCTTCCCCTGGTCGATTGAGGTTGGGAGGGTGAAGGTTCGGGAGAACTTGCCGTAGGCGAGCTCCCGACGATGATAGTTCTCTTCATTGGCTTGCTTCTCATGCTTCCGCTCACACTCTATGCGCAGCCTGCCATGGTCCACATGGATGCTCATATTCTTTGGGTCAATCCCCGGCAGCTCCGCCTTGAGGACGATCTCTTGGTCGGTCTGGTAGATTTCGGTCGAGGGCCACCTGCTCATCCACCATGAGGGCAGATTTTCCTCCATGCGAGCCAGGCTCTCCTCAAATAGCCGGTCGAACCGCTCGGGAAGAGTGAAGAACTCTCTGAAAGGTTTCCATCTGATGAGTTGCATTGAACATCACCTCCTCTAATCTTTAGTCATAATATAATATATAATCTTAGTCTCTATTTGTCAAGTTTAAATTGGCTTTTCCACTTGCTTTTTTATATTGATTTTTGAATAAAAAAGGTTGTAATAACTCGCTCAATAATGTCGTTTATATATATTAAAGGAGAAGTATAGATTTAATAAAACTTAGAAAAATGTAATATATTTACTCTTCGAAAGGACAAATAATATGCTTTATTGCATTTAACTATAACAATATAGTATTTTGGAGATAAGCCATTATGTGGTTAATTATTAAAAAAAGGATACTACTCAATATTTTCTCATTAAGGTTTATCATCTTGACCATTCTATTGGTGGCCTGTATAAGCATCGGGACGCTGGTTTTACTGGGGCGCTATCAGATGGAAAAGGAGCTGTACGAGGCGGCTGAGGATCGTGCTGCCACTGTCAGATTTTACGCCAGAATGTATGGGCAGCTTCATTTGCATTTAAATCGTCCGGTGGAGCAGCTGTCCCTGATAAGCACCGGCTATACCGACGAGTTTGGCTCGAGCATTAAAATCCCTGGGCAATTTGCCGGGAGGATGAGCATCTCCAAATACAGCAGCCATTACAGCCTGTCCCCGCTGTTTGGGTATCTGGACCTGGGGAAGATAATCGCCGTGCTGATCAGCTTTATTGCCATTATCATAACCTACGACTCCATAACCGGGCAAAAAGAGGATAGGACATTGAGCCTGTGCTTTTCTCATTCCCTTGCCAGATACAAGGTTATTCTGGGAGAGTTTTTTGGCTCCATTTTAACCTTAATAATTCCCCTGCTGATGTCATTTATAATTCTGGAGTTGATATTAGTGAGCTCCCGGAAGATTGATTTGAATGTTGAAGATTTTCTACGGCTCAATTTCTCTTTTCTGTTGAGCGTGGTGTTTATCTCGGTTTTCGCCCTGTTAGGGGTATCTATTTCATCCCTTTTTCACTCGTCGGCTAATTCGCTTGCCCTGTTGCTGCTACTGTGGATTGTATTGCTTTTGATAATACCAAATTTCTCTTCCTATATAGCTGAGAGATACCATCCCATTCCCGAGATAGAGCAGCCAATTATGGGAGAAACAGGCGAAAAACCTTCTGCAAACCTATGGGATATGCTGTATATAAATGAGAAGGTTCAGCAATATAATATAAGAGATTCTCTTTCTTTTCTGTCTCCTTTTATGGCCTACCAGAGCGGGTTAGAATCTCTTTCCAATACCAGTCTGCCGTCTTATCTGAAATTTATCAGACAGGCGCAGAATTTGAACGAGACCTTCGCTTTGTGGCAGGCGGAGAAACTAAAAAAAGACCCTCGCAGACTAACCACTTGGAGCACCGGTGACGAGCCCCTGGATACCTCAGGAATTCCCCAAGTGGAGTATAAGAAATCCTCTCTCCTGGCAAGTCTCTCAGAAAGCCTGAAGGGACTTGTTATCTTAATATCCTGGAATGTAATACTACTTCTTCTCTCCTTGTATAACTTCAATAGATACGATTTAAGATAGATGAAACGGCTGATTATTTTAAATACCCTGCGGAAATACCTCCTGGACCTACGGCTGGTCATATCTCTGCTGGTGATAATAATACTCATATCCTTAAGCGGGCTTTATTACTCGCATGAAATCAATCAAAGGCAAAGGGTTTATAATAGACTTAATACTTTAGCAAGAGATGAATCTTCCATTGAGAGCATAGAGTATGTGAAAAAGCCGGCTAAACTGATCTTTTTATCCGAGGGGGGTGAGAAGGGACTGCCGGATGTGTTCAGGATTACCCCCTTTGTGGTAGAGGAAGAATATAAGAAGATTGATGCCCTCTCCTATTTGAAGGACATCATCCAGCCCGATTGGACCTTTATAGTGGGGGTATTTATCAGCCTGCTGGCGCTGCTGCTGACCTATTCTGAGATCTCCGGGGAAAGGGAGAGCGGCATTCTGGCATTAACCATATCCAATCCGGTGAGAAAATCCGACCTCCTTCTCGGCAAGTATATCAGTGCGGTGGTGTTTCTCTCCGTGCTGCTGCTGATGGGGTTGATGATTGATGTTCTGATATTGAGGATTATAGGGAATGTGTATCTAGGCATCTCAGATTTTTATAAAATCCTGATAATTTTCATATTATCTGTTTTATTTATCTCCCTTATCAGCTTGATGGGGATATTCTGTTCGGTTCTCTTTAAAAGCTCATCCATTTCTCTACTTTTTGCTCTTTTGATATGGATTGCTTTCATTTTTGTAATACCGAATTTAAGCTTTATCGCCGGTGAGTATGTGAGGCCTGCCCCATCTCCAATTGTTCTGGAGGAGAACATTAGAATTGCAAATGACCAATTTCGTGGTCGTATATCTATTTCGGATTCATTATTAGAGCCGATAGTGAATAAGCCTATCCCTGATGAGCAGAAGCGGATATTAGTAGAGCAATTGCAAAAAGAAATCTATGAGAAGCATTTCTCTGTAAGGAATGAAAGGCTACAAGCAGAGGCGAAAGTGAAAAGAGATTTCCAGAACAAAATTAAGGAGCAGATACGATTGAAATTTCTGTTAGCGAAGATATCCCCCTTTTTCCTTTATCAAAATCTGTGCGAAATGACCGGCAGCACCGGGTATGCACATCAGGCTTTGCTTCAAAGATTGGCAGAAAATATTAAAGAGCAATTTCAACCTGTAGCTCTTGCCCAGCAAAAACAGTATCTTATAAAAGAATCTGATGAATCACCATCTGGGTTCGCTTGGCTTGGCAAGTCTAGGCTAAATGACTTATTACCCAAAGAGCCAGGTGCATACGCACAGGGAGAGATTCTAGATATAAAAACAATGCTCAATATACTTGCTGAGGATGGAGCTTTTGTAATAAAAAAATTATCCGCCTACTCAGATTTAAGTGACATCAAATTGGAAGAGGGTCAATTTAAAATACCCGATGAGCCGGAAACAGGGATACCGGTCAATTTTGGAGATTATCTTTGGGGAATATTTTATATGATTATGCTAAATATCATTTTCTTTCTCATCTCCTTTGTGCTGTTTATCAGATACGACCCAAGATTTTGAAGGATTTGTTATATTAATATCCTGGAATGTGATACTGATGCTTCTATCTTTGTACAACTTTAATAGATACGATTTAAGATAGATGAAACGGCTGATTATTTTAAATACCCTGCGGAAATACCTCCTGGACCTACGGCTGGTCATATCTCTGCTGGTGATAATAATTTTGATTTCCTTAAGCGGGCTCTATTACTCCAATGAAATCAATCAAAGGCAAAGGGTTTATCATAGGCTCAATGCCTCGGCAAGAGATGGATATTCCATTGAAAGCATAGAATATGTTAAGAAGCCGTCCAGGTTAATCTTTTTATCCGAGGGGGGTGAGAAGGGGCTGCCGGATGTGTTCAGGATTACTCCCTTTCTGGTGGAGGAGGAGTACAAGAAGATTGATGCCCTCTCCTATTTGAAGGACATTGTCCAGCCCGATTGGACATTTATGGTAGGGGTATTTATCAGTCTACTGGCGCTGCTGCTGACCTATTCTGAGATTTCCGGGGAAAGGGAGAGTGGCATTCTGGCATTGACCCTGTCCAACCCGGTAAGAAAATCAACCCTCCTTCTCGGCAAGTATATCAGTGTGGTGATGTTTCTCTCGGTGCTGATGGTGATGGGGCTGCTGATTGATGTTCTGATATTGAGGGTGATGGGGAATGTGTATCTGAGCATCTCAGATTTTTATAAGATACTTATAATTTTCATACTATCTGTGTTATTCATCTCCCTGATAAGCTTGATGGGGATATTCTGCTCGGTTCTCTTTAAAAGCTCATCCATCTCTCTGCTTTTTGCTCTTTTAATATGGATTGCCTTTATTTTTATAATTCCTAACTTAAGCTTTATAGCCGGTGAGTATGTAAAGCCTTCCCCATCTCCCATTGTCCTTGAGGAAAATATTAAAGATGCAAGGATGCCATTTTCTCGGCAATTAAGTGTTTCATCTTTACTATTAGAGCCGATATTAACTAAGCCTATCTCTGATGAGGAAAAGCAGAAATTAATAGAGCAATTGCAAAAAGAAATCTACGAGAAGCATTTCTCTATACAAAACAAAATGCTAAATGCCGAGGCGAAAGTGAAAAGAGATTTCCAGAACAAAATTAAGGAGCAGATACGATTAAAATTCTTGTTAGCGAAGATATCCCCCTTTTTCTTTTATCAGAAGCTGTGCGAAATGACCGGCGGCACAGGGTATGCACACCAGGCTTTGCTTCAAAGATTGGCAGAAAATATCAGAGAGAAATTTCAGCATATAGCTTTTGACTATAAGAAACAGAATCTTTTTAAGGTAGCTGATAAAAAGCGAAGCTTTTGGGTTTCGTCTGGTAATTTTGTTATAAAAGGATTATCACCAGATGCTTTTAGTGACATCAAATTGGATGAGGCTCAATTTAAAATACCCGAAGAGCCAGAGGCAAAAATGCCGGTCAATTTTGGAGATTATCTCTGGGGAATATTTTATATGATTATGCTAAATATCATTTTCTTTCTGATCTCCTTTGTGCTGTTCATCCGATACGACCCCAGATTTTAAGATTAATCTACTATAATGAGCGCTACAAATAAGCTGGCGGCATAAAGAGAGAACTATTCCTTCTATTTTTGCGTCTTATATAGTAAAGGTTATTGCTTGGACTTGCCAATGGCAAAAGAGACCGAGAGGATTATAGATTCTTCCTGGAATGTGGTATAATTAGATTAAAGTTAGCAAATCCTGTTTTTTAGGAGAGCAGCAGTGAAAGGTTCGTGGAACAAGCACACTTTTTTAATGGGAGCACTTATCCTTACATTACTCCTCTTTCTCCATGCGGCTTCGGCATCCGTCGCTCCTCAGACACCCCAGACACCTCAAATACCTCAGACAGGCCAGCGTTGGGATGAGCGGTTCAAGATTCTGGCATTGAAAAGAGCGCAGATTATTCTTGAGGACCGCCGCCAGAAATATAATCGGGCGAAGGACCTTTTCGACAAACAGTTAATCCCCCGTGAGGAATTTGAGAAAGCGGAAGCCGACTACTATACCGCCCGCGTAGCCTATCAGGAGGCCATGCTCAATGTGGTGTTTGACCGACCCCATGTGACCATCCTCAAGGCGATAAAATACCAAACCTCTGAAGGGCAAAAGAGGGTAAAGCTAACCCTGAAGAACTCCTCGGGAGGTTCCTTTACACTGGAGCAGCTGGAGTTTCTTCAGAAGGAGGACCCCTCGCTCACAGCCGGGCTGGACCTCAGCAAGCTAACCAATGTGTATGTCTCCCTGAAGAGCGAGGGCTCAATCATATCCGAGCCGTATGAGGCGAGGATACCGGTCTTACCCAATGACGGCAAGGCAGATGTTGATTTCCTTCTGCTGAAGGATGTGGATAATGTAGTGGTCTCCATCAACTATGCGGATAAGTTAGATGAGAAGCAGATTTATCTGCAGAAGGACGCCAGTGCCAACATAGTAACCATGAACTCCTCCCAATTCTCTCAGGAGGCGAATTTAGAAGGTGATGCCACCTACGACCTTCTGCTGGAGAGGTTCACCAGCGAGAGCAATATCTTCAAGCTCAAGGTTATCAATCTTCCCAAGCAGGTATCCTACGAGTTTGTTGACACGGAGACCAGTGCCCGTCTATCGCAGGTGAAGTTCACCGAAGGGGTGACCAGCAAGAAGCTCTCGCTCACCCTCCACCTGCCCAAGCGAGCCGATGAGCAGATAGTCATCGACAAGAAAATGGAATTTTACGCCCTGGTCTTAGACCCGCGGGAGGCAGAGGATTTAAGCGCTAAAGAAGCTCATAACTTCACCAAAGAGGAGGTAGAGGAAATAAAGGGCGGAGTGGTAAGACTGGAGCTGATTCCCAAGGGGGTGGGCAAGATCGAGGTGGAAGCGGTGAGCCTTTACCATGAGATTGACCCCGGCCAGGAGCTGAGTATGGAGGTCACCGTGCGCAACACGGGCACCCGACGGCTGGACAACATCACCATGAAGACCGACCTTCCTTATCGGTGGAAATCAAGGATAGAGCCCGATGTAATCTCCTCCCTGATGCCGGAGAAGGAGAGGGTGGTCAATATAGCTTTCAATCCTCCAGAAGATGTGGGGGTGGGGGACTACGAGTCCAAGCTCAAAACCGAAGCCATTGCCGATAATCGCCCGGTAGAGACCGAGGATAAGACCATCAGGATTCATGTCAAGGCAAAAGCCAACATCTTGGGCAGCACGCTTCTGGTCTTGTTCTTGGTCGGTCTGGTGGTGGGTATTGTGGTCTTCGGCATCAGGCTCAGCCGCCGTTGAGCTATTTTTCGCAAAATAGTTTGTTTTGTAGAAAGGTTTTTTAACTACCCTTGATGTTCTCCCTTTTAATATGGGACGAACTACGGAATGAAAAGAGAGGATAAGAGTTATGTTAGAAGCCATGAATCTGAGCAAACGCTATGAGGATGGTCTCCTGGCGGTGGACAATCTCAACCTCAAGGTGGAATGCGGAGAGATATTCTGCCTTTTAGGGGCCAACGGGGCAGGGAAGACCACCGTCATCAATCTCTTTCTGAACTTCATTGAGCCCACCTCAGGCACTGCCAAGATAAACAACATTGATGTGACCAAAGACCCCCTGGAAGCGAAGAAGTATGTCTCCTATGTGTCGGAGAATGTGATGCTCTACGGCAATTTCACCGCCCGGCAGAACCTCGACTTCTTCACCAAGCTGGGCGGACGAAAGGAGATGACCAGGGAGGATTACTACCAGATAATGCGCCAGGTGGGGCTGCAAGAAAAGGCTTTTGAGCAAAGGCTCAAGCATTTCTCCAAGGGGATGCGGCAGAAGCTGGGCATTGCCATAGCCATAAGTAAGAACGCCCCGGCAATTCTGCTGGACGAGCCCACTGTGGGGCTGGACCCCAAGGCAGGGGCGGAGTTCCTGGATATTCTTCGTCAGCTCAAGGATGAGGATCGAGCTATTTTCATGTCCACCCACGACATTTTCCGGGCGAAAGATATTGCCGACCGGGTCGGCATTATGAAGACCGGACGCCTGGTGGGCATCATGACCAAAGAGGAGCTGGAGAAGGAGAACCTCGAAAAGCTCTACCTCGATTACATGAGGGGTGAAGTAGTAAAAGAAGCCTCTGGCTAACAACTGGAAATCCTTCCTTGCTCAATAAATAAGATTCTTTCAGTTCTCCTCTTGCAAAGCAGAGCTATTATTAATGGTGGAAAGGAACTCCCTTTCCATTTTGTTTCTTCGTGAAAGAGATTTCTTCTCACCTTTCTTTCACTCAAGGTTATCCCCTTGATAAGAGCGAAGAAATAAGATATTATATTTTCCTATGAGGTGCAAGGTGAAGGGCTGGTTTGGCATAGTTTTATTTGCCAGTTGCTTGCTTCTTTCCACAGGTGGAATCTTCAGCCCGGCACTCCAGGAAGATTCCAGCCGTGATATAAACCTTACTACCGAAGATAATGTTAACCTTGTGGGGACCTATTATGCACCCCGCAAAGGAGACTCGCCCGCCCTACTGCTTGTGCATGGGATGAACCGTACCCGGCTGGATTGGGTAGGACTTGCTCGGCTCTTGCAAGCGAACGGCTACGGGGTCTTAACCATCGATTTAAGGGGTCACGGCGATTCCATGCAGCAGGGCGACCGGCTGATAAGATGGGTGAGCTTTTCTGACGAGGATTTTCGTCGGATGCTAATGGATATAGCCAGTGGGATTCAATTCCTGAAGAGCAGAGCCGAGATTGACCCGTATATGATAGGGATAGTGGGGACAGAGATGGGCGCTAATCTGGCGCTTAATTACGCTTCTCAGAATCGGCAGATAGGGGCTGTGGTCTTGATTTCCCCGGGATTGAATTATAGGGGAGTGAGCTGCGTAGGTGCTATCACCAGCTATAGAATGCGTCCTGTACTGCTAATTGCCAGCGAAGAGGATGTCTACTCTGCATTTTCTGCCAATGAGCTCTACTCTTTGGCACAGGGGATAAAGGATTTGAAAACATACAGGAATGCGGGTCACGGCAACAGGCTGCTGTGGAAAGAGGAGGGAGCAGGGGGCATGATTATGGAGTGGCTGAAGATTCATTTGCCGGGGAAGAACGCTGAGAAAGAGGAGCTAAGGGAGGAAAATCCACATAAGAGGCAGCCATAAGTTTTGCCCATAGGGAAGCGGTTTATCCTGTACCAGAACCTCGAACTTGATAAATTTGTCGAGGAGGGAGGTTAGCTCGAAGAGTTTGGTAGCAGAAAGGGAGTCGTATTTAGCATAATGCTTTAGCCAGCGTCCTTCTCCTTTGGTATAATAAGAAGGGGCTTGTTTTGCCAGTTCTACTGCTTCACGATATTGCTTCTTTCTCGAGTGACCAAAGACAATAGTGATGGTGAATTTTTCTCTTAGTTTTTCCGGATAGAGGATTTCTATCATCCGTCGGTTTAGATGAGAAATCACTCTTTCTACCGGGGGGACGATAGGTTTCAACTGGTCGATGTATTTTAATGAGGTTCGTCGCTTTTTCCCGGGCATAATTATCAAACCTTACCGGTATGTTTAATCTTACCAGAGGATACTGCAATAGTCAACGATGAAAAATACAAGCTCTGAAAACCACGACAAAGGCTTTCGCTTCCTTCCCTCCGTAGACCAGCTTATGGAAAAGAATGAGGTGAAGCAGCTCATATCCAGATACAGTCGGGAGTTTATCCTCCATAACATCAGGGAGCTGCTGGCAGCGATAAGGAATGAGATCTCCCAGGGGAAGGCTGACCTGCAGGAGGTTAAAAAGAGAGCTGAGGGTCTCATTGATGAGCTGAGACAGAGGCTTAAGGCGCAGCTCTCACCCTTCCTTCATCGGGTGATCAACGCTACCGGGGTGATCATCCATACCAACCTGGGGAGGGCGTCGCTATGCCCCTCGGCAGTGGAGCGCTTGCAGGAGCTTTCCTGCCGCTACCTGAATCTGGAGTTCTCCCTGGAGGAGGGAAGAAGAGGGGCGCGGGACCTTCCAGTGGAGCGTCTTATCTCCAGGATGTTTCCGGGAAAGTCTTGTGTGGTGGTAAATAACAACGCCGCCGCCGTATTGCTGGTATTGAACACCCTGGCAGAGGGGAAAGAGGTCATTGTGTCGCGAGGGGAGCTGGTGGAGGTAGGAGGCTCATTCAGGATACCCGAGGTCATGGAGAAAAGCGGAGCCGTACTTAAGGAGGTGGGCACCACCAATAAGACCAGGCTGCAAGACTACGAGAGGGCAATCTCTCCTAATACAGCCCTGTTGCTGGCAGTTCATCAGAGCAATTTCCGCATCCTCGGCTTCACCGAATCGGTGAGGATGGAGGAGCTGGTGGCGCTGGGGCGGAGGCATGGGATACCGGTGATGGAGGATATGGGCAGCGGTAATATGATAGACCTCAGCCCTTATGGCATAACAGATGAGCCCTCGGTGGAGGAAATATTGGCAAAAGGGGCCAACATTATCAGCTTTAGTGGGGATAAATTGCTGGGAGGACCCCAATCAGGAATCATAGTGGGTGATAAGGAGCTAATCGCCAGAGTCAAGGGGAATCCCCTGTTGAGGGCAGTAAGGGCGGGAAAGCTGACCTATCTCGCTTTGGAAGCCACCCTCATGGAGTATCTGAAAGGGAGGCCCGAGGTCTCCATCCCGGTATTGCAGATGCTCTCTACACCGTTGGAGGAACTTCAAAGAAGGGCGGAGGCGATTATTGAAGAGCTTGGTAAGGTTAAAGGTTCTTCTTTAAAGGTAGAGATTATGGAAGGAGCTTCCAAGGTAGGTGGTGGAACGATCCCCCTGGTGGAACTTCCCAGCAGATTGATTGCGGTGACATCCACCCGCCATACTGCTGATACTATCAGTCGAAAGCTAAGGATGAGGCCGCTTCCAGTAATTGCTCGCATTCAGGAGGAGAGGGTGATTATAGACCTCCGAACCGTTCTCCCTTCAGAGGATAGAGAGTTGGTAAAGGCGTTGAAGGAGCTCGCCCTGGCAGATTAAGTCGGCTGGGTTTCTGGAAGGGGGCTGCTTTTCGGTGTGGTCAATAATCTCGACATCTCTGGGGACGTCAAACTTGAAAAGTTTGGAGGAGATTTTGGTATTGAGGGAGATTTCGCTGAGTTCTATAATCGTCTTGTCCCCGGTTAACTCCAGCAATTCAATCTTGTCAGCAGGGAGCCACCTCTTTTCGGATAAGGTGAGCAGGATGCGGGTATAGACGGCGGCTACTTCGCTGTCGGAAACAGGGGTGAGTTCCAATATATATCTCTTATTTTCTATAGTTTCTCCTTCCTCTTCTATCAAACGAATCTGATAGTTCTTTTCAAAGTCGGGTGATGGTCCGCTGAGACCGATAGGGAGAGAGGAGAGTTTCTTTTCCCCCTTCAAATTTATCAGCTGCACCTGTTTTATTTCGGGAAGGTAGAGCCACGCCTTGGCAGGGGTAAGAACAATATGCTTCTCTCCCGGTGGGTAATAGTCCCAGCGGACTTGCTGGGGCTTTTTAAAGTATATCTTCCCCTCGGCAACCTCCGGCTCTGGGCTGTAAAGGAAGATTCTGGTTTCTTTGAAGTCGGCGACGAAGCTCGTCAACTGCGCATCGGCTTTCTTCAGCTGACTCAGGATAAATTGTAATTTATCCTCTTCAGTTGCCGGATAGGGTCCTCCTGGTGTTTCAGACGCCCAGCTTTTTATGTTGCAAAATAAGCAGAGGAGAAGCAAAATTAGGATGGTTTTAAGCTTTGAAGTCTTATTCTTACAGTTCATAACGAATTAACCTCTATTTCTGAACAAAGAGAGAAAATCCCCTCAGCTTGCCATCTTCTGATAGAAGGGGGAGGATGTTTTTCACCTGATGGTGTTTCTGTAGCTGCTCGGTCAAAGCGGAAATAAGCTGCTTGGTTTCATCTGTGCCCGGTTTTTGGTCGGGGGCTAACTCAATTTTAATGTAGAGAAGCTCCTGGTCCAGCTCTTTTTCCTCCACGACAACCACGGGGGAGCTGTTATCCTGCGGTGTTTCTTTCCCATGCCAGAAGGGGACAAAGATGAGAATCAAGATTATAATAGCGCATAATAAGGTATGTTGCCAGCTCCCCCTCTCATAAGCCCAGAAGATCCACTTCCAGCAGGTGGAGCCTATCTTCTGAATTATTGGCTTCATATCGTAGGTCAATTGCCTCCGGTCATTAAGGTGCTCGCCGAAGGTATAATATAACTAAGCTGGAAAGAGGGTTGTCAGGAAAGGGATATTATCATTCCATCCTTCATTTCGATTTTTCTATCGGCTATCTTAGAAGCCTCCTGATTATGGGTGATGAGGACTATTGTCTGTCCCAGATTTCGGTTCAGGTCTTTCAGCAGATAGAGAACCTTATAGGAGTTTGCCGAGTCGAGATTACCGGTAGGTTCATCAGCCAGAATTAATAAGGGATTATTTACCAAGGCGCGCGCAATGGCAACCCTCTGCTGTTCCCCCATGGAGAGCTCCAATGGTTTATGCTGGAGCTTATTCTCTAATCCCACTAACTTCATAATTTCTTTTATACGCTGATGGTCGATATTCCCATTGTGGCATATCTGCATGGCAATCTCGAGGTTCTGCTGAGAGTTAAGGGCAGAGAAGAGATTAAATCGCTGGAACACGAAGCCTATCTTATCTCGACGAATCTTAGCACGCTCGCCATCGCTTATCATGGAGAGGTCAGTTCCCTCTATGAACACCTTTCCCGTGGTGGGTTTTGCCATCCCCCCCATGAGGTGGAGAAGGGTGGACTTTCCGCAGCCAGACGGTCCCACAATGGATACAAACTCCCCCTTTTCAACGTCGAGATTGACACCGCGAACAGCGTGGATATCTATCTTACCCACCCGATAAACCTTTCCCAAATTTTTAGCCCGAAGAATATTGTTCACTGAAAGTTCCTTGATAAAAGGCTTATGTTTGCTTTAAAAATCCGCTCTCCTCTTACTCGTAATTAAGAGCCTCCACCGGATCCAATGTAGCTGCCCGGTATGAGGGGTAAAGGGAACCAAGGAAGCCACTTACCAGTCCCAGAATGCCCGCCAGGATTATCCAGGAGGGGGTGATGATGATGGTAATGAGGGGATAAGCGTTACTCATCCAGGTTTGAGCAGCAAAAGATAACAGATATCCGCAAAGTATTCCTATAATGCTGAGGGCGACGGCTTCGGTCACGATGGTCTTTACGATGTAAGCTTTGGTAGCTCCCAGGGCTTTGAGGATACCGATCTCTCGAGTTCGCTCAATGATGGTGGTATACATAGCTAAAAGTATCACCAGGAAGCTCACCAGGATGGCTATAGCGGTAATGGCGCTGATGAATTGGTTGATTCCCCGGGCGCTTTCGGCTAAATCTTGCGCGTAGGTTTCGCTGAGCTGGGTCTGATAACCGGGGAAGCTCTTCTCCAGCCGGCTGGCGACTTCGCCCACCTGCTCTGGTGATTGGCATTTGACAAAGAACAGGGAGACCCGATTGGGTTCGTTGAGAGCGTTCTGGAGGGTGGTCAGCGGGATGTAAATTCTCGCTCCTACTCCTGCCTTCAAAATGCCGACAACGGTGAACTGGTGATTTAAGACCTCCACCTGGTCGTTCAGGCGCAGATCGTTTGCCTCTGCCAGCCTTCTATCTACCAACATATCGTATTCACCTTGTAAGTGCTTTCCGCTCAGCAGTTCCAGATTGCCTCCGACATTATTGAACTCTTTGGGGTTTATTCCAAATATAATGTTCCCCCCTATGCCTCCAAGTTTGTTGGTCATCCAGGTCATTACCGGGGAAACCGCTTTGACCCCTTCGGTGGCTATAATAGAGTCTTTAAGGTTAATGTGCATAAAGTAGTTATTCAAGCTGAGGATACTGGAAGCTCCCGGTGGGAGGAAAAGGATGTCCGCCCCTATATTCTGGATGCGGGAGGCAACATCGTTGAGGGTTCCTTTGGTCAAGCCGACCAGAACTAAGATAAGGGTTATTTCAATAGCTACCGCCAGGATGCTGACTAAGGTTCTTGTTTTTCTCTTAGAAAGATTGGCTATGGCTAAGTTTGCCATTGTTCATTCCAATAGTTTTTAATTGAGTTTCTTAAAGGGATTTCCTGGTTATGGGTGTCTACATTGATGACTTCAACATCCTCAGAGGGTTGGAAGCTGAAAGCTTCGGGGTTTAGAGGTTGATTTAATTTAATCTTATTGAACACCAATCTGATGCTCATACCCTCCCACGGTCTTTTTATAAGCACCAGCCCGGGGAAAGTAGTCTCCCCTGCCGGGCGATGGTTACTGAAATAGACCTCGCTGCGCAAACGCCCCTGGGAGTCGAAAAGTTCGTGCCTCACAACAGTTAGCTTTTCTCTTTCCACCCATATCCTTCTTACTGGATATAGCAGACTATCTCCCTTCGTCTCAACAATATTAATAATATATATATTCGGCAAAATGTCAAGATATGCTTTTCTTTCACTCTGGCTGGGGGTAATCTTATCATCCAGCATCAGAGCAGCCAGGATTTCATGTGGCTTAATATCCTTGATGGAGACCTCTTCGTCCTTATAAGGGAGCATATTGTTTTTAGCAGTAAGCCCTTGATAGACCTTCTTCTTTGAGGGTATGTAAACCCAATAATTATCGGCATCGGCCACCATAAGGAAGAAAGTTGGCATAAGCGAGCGATAGCCTGTAAGGCGGATCTTATGGGGTCGCTCTATCAGCAGCTGACCCTTGCAGCTGTCGTATTTACCGGGAACCCCAAAGTTCAGTCCTACTTGCAAGGAGGCAGTCAGGCTATGGATCAGCTCCTGGTTCCGGTTGATAAGCTCTAACAGCTGATCCAACGAGGCTTCCTTGTATGAGACTTTTACCTCCCTTTTCTTTATCTCGTAGCGGAATACACTGCACCCTCCATACAGAAATATCCCTATCAAGGCAAAAAAAATAACCAGCTTTGTTGAAGAGTTTGATCTCAAAAACCCTTTCTCTCCATTAAAAAATAGCTTCCCCTTTTCTCTTTTCACTCATGCACAATCTATCTATTTCCCAAATTAGAGTGAAATTATAGCAAGCTATTTTATAAATGTCAAGATTATATGGAACAGAACTTGGACTCATTATTTGAGTACCCATCTGTATCAACGATTGGGTTAATTTCTCCTAAAGCCATTCTCTATCTAATTGATGACACACATGATATTGATTCTTCTTTACTCGGAGGTATTATTTCAGTTTTCCAGCTGCAATTTCATATAAGTATAAATAATAAAAGGGTTATCGTCACCTAATCCTAATTTTTAGGGAAGGTCCTGATTGGCTTAGACAAACCACCCTTATTTCTATGAATAGGGGAGTCTCTCTCCTCAGGCGAGTCGACTCTGGGGAATTGGAATCCTTTTTTCTATTTGCCGGGCAAGGGGGTGGAGAACTTCTTTTCTACCTTCTCCCTGAAATAGGGTCCGGAATTGTAAGTGCAGAAGGGGTAAAGGCTCCCATCAGGGCTTGTGTAGTGGATGACGCATCTTTTCACCCGCTCCACATCGTAGTTGTAAATATCCATAAAATGCATCCCGCCCACCATTAGAGCCATTCTCTGATGTCCTTCTGGTTCTCTGCCTATATCCTTGTCCATCAACCCGGCCAGCTGGTCGAGGAATTTGAGAAAAGTGAGCCCCTTAGGAGCCTTTTCCTCCTTGAAGTGCTTGCGGAATGTCTGGAAGGCTCTGATTTTGGAGAAGGCTTTAATGCGGGAATTTCCGGCCTTTCCAGCCAGCTTGTTAAAGTCTTTGAGTATATTGGGGATATCGACAAACTGGGTGATCGGCTTAGCAGTGTTGAGGGGGTCGTCCTGGTTGACGAAGAGGTAGGTGGCTAAGGAGCAGTGAGGATGGCATGTGACGTTTACCGAGTTGAATCCTCGTAACGCCATTAAGAATCGGGTGAAGGGAACAGTGGAGCACAGGGGATACCAGTCGTCGTCGGTGAACAGCCCGGTTTGCTCTTTCAGGTCTTTAGCCAGGTCGGAAAGGGTGTAACGCTGCTCCATCCTCTTCTTTTCGCTTATCCTTCCAGTAAACGCCACCGGCTGGTAGCTGATGCCTGACACCGTGTCTATGTTTTCCAGAGCTAATCTCAGGATGTCGCCCACCTCATGGTTATTTACCCCTTTGATGATGGTGGGGACGAATACCACCTTTATGTGTGCCTTTCGGAGGCTATCTATGGCTTTGAGTTTAATCTCGTGGAGGGGTCGACCCCTGGTTTTGAGGTAGACATCGTCGCTCACTCCATCAAGCTGAAGGTAGACGTTGTGCAACCCCGCCTCGGCGCACTTCATGGCAAACTCAGGGTCGCTCAGATTCAGGCCATTGGAGGCGACCTGAATGTGAGAGAACCCCATATCTCTGGCTGCCCGCAGGGTATCCAGGAACCTGGGATGGAGGGTGGGCTCCCCGCCGGAGAACTGCACTGCCCGAGCCTTCACCGGCTTCATATCGCGGAGGGTTTTTAACATCGTCAGAACCTGCTCGAAGGAGGGCTCGTAGAGGTAGCCGGCGACGTTGGAATTGGCGAAACAGACCGGGCAGGTGAGGTCGCAACGGTTGGTGAGGTCGACATTCCCCAGAGCCGTATGGCTGGTGTGGAGGTTACACATACCACACTGCTGGGGGCACTTGGTGGCTTTGGTCACTTTGGGATTGGTGAGCCCATGCCCCTCTCCGAAGGTCCACCTTTCGGCTTTAAGGTATAAGTTGACATCAGACCAGTAAATATCCCGGAACCTCCCGTGAACCGGGCACTCCTTCTCCAGCATAACTTTCCCATTTTCTTCAAAAAGACGCCCTTCGATTACCTTACAACACTCCGGGCACAGGGAAGAGATGGTTTTGGGCAGGCCTCGGGAAAGCGGATTTATGGGGGAGCCCAGATAGGTGTGGGTAACGGACTCTACCCCCTTCTCCATCTCTTCCTGGCGTATTATCTCGTTGTAATCAGTTTCTTTAGCCATTCCGTCTCCTTTCCCTCATACACTATTAATGAGGATTTCGGTCTTCTTAATTTGCATCCTTTGGAGCTTAAATATTCTTTTGCGGTTAGCTTTTTGCATCAACTTTAAAACTCCAGGTAAAGGAACTAAAAATAGGCTCAGGAGGAGTCACTAATAGCTTCTGCAGGAAAATTTTTTAATAAATTGCCTAAAACTCAATCATCTCAACTCACGTATGGTGAAATTCTATATATTCATTGAATAATTGTCAAGTTAAAATTGCAAAATTTGAGCTGCTTAGCTTTTATGCTGTCAAGTGAGAAAATTCAGTTCTCTCGTAGATGGAGAATCACTTAGAGCAGGCAAATTACTTGTTCCGCCGGTGAATCATCTCACCCCTCTTGCTCTCTCTGGAGTCCGCAACTTTCTCCTTGTTATGACCATAATGGGGGCATCTCATTCTCTTATCGCCCTTAACTACGGCTTATTTTTCTTATATTGAGACCCTCTTTCCAGACCAAAACAATCCCCAGAAGAGTCGCTGGTGCGAAGGAAACCGCATGCATGACAATTGAGGCCCCCACCGCGAGGTTATTTTCAATCGCCAGGAAGTTAACCAGGACAATCTGCACCGCTTTGTGGTAAGCACCTACCCCTGCCGGAGTGGGTATGGCGGCTCCGGTGGCAGCGAAGAGAAGAATCAAGAAGGTGAAATAGAAGGGAATATTAATCTTGAAGGCTAACAGAATCAGCCACAGGCTGAAGCTTACCATTAGCCAATGCACAAAGGAGTAAAGTCCTATCCTGAGGAGTAGCCTCTTTCCCCTAAGGACAGTTAACCCTTGGGCAAAGGAGCTTATCCCCTTCGATAATCCCTGGGAAAGACGGGCTGGCAGAAAGAAGGATAGCTTCTCCGTTACTTTAAGAAAAAGATGGGTCTTAAGATGCCACAGGAGCAGGAAGGCGATGAGAGCGGCACCAGCAATAGCCGATATCACACCACTCCACTCCACCCGACTCATGATAGCCGATTCTTCAGAAGAGAGGTGACGGAGAGAAGGGGCTAACATAAGGTAGAGAGAGAAGAGCGCCAGAAGGGTTATGAGATCGAAGATCCTCTCCACAATTATAGTAGCGAAAGCTGCCGTTTTGGAGAGCCCTTCTTTCTGGCCAAGGAGGTATGGTCGCGCAATTTCTCCCAATCTTCCCGGGATTAAAGAGTTGACCATGTACCCAATGATAGTGGTGGAGAAGAGGTTGGTGAGGCGGGTCTCCTTGAGGGGCATCAGGAGGAATTTCCACCGGAAAGCCCGCACCAGATACACCAGCAAGGCTAATCCCAAACTGAAGCCGATGAGGAGATAATTAGCGCCCCTGATCTTATTAATTACCAGGGTGAGATTGGCTCCCCGCAAGAAGAGGTATAGAAGGAAGCCCCCCAGAGATATGCCCAGCCACAACCTCAGGCTTCTTTTTACCAATTTAACCTATCTTCGGTGATGGAAGTTTTCCTTGGGGTAAAATATCAATAATCCCTTTACAGCATTGCAAAAAACAACTTTCACTCTATAATAAAAATGTTTTTAAGTCAATTTTTTTAAATTTGACTTTGTTTTTAACATTATTATGAAAGGTATGGGCTTATGAGGCAAATATTTCCTTATATAAAGATGGAAGAATTAATGGGAAGAAGCTCCCCATTAGATAGGGAGCTGGTAAGGAAATGCTGAAGGAAGGGTAAGAGAGTTTTCTCCTTGATTTTCTTTTATTTAGAGTTATTATCTTTCCAGATAGCTTAAGTTAATTCCCTTGACTTTACTTAATTTATAGGGTAAAATTTTAGTTTAAGTTGAGGAAATGGGGGCACCATTTTGAATGGTAGCATCTTGATTATCTCCGGGGAGGCATCAGGTGAGCTACACGGGGCAGAGCTGGTTAAAGCCATCAGGAAGTTGTCCCCCAATACCCGCTTCTTTGGGGTGGGTGGTGAACGGATGCGGCAGGCGGGGGTGGAGTTGCTTTATGATGTGGACCATCTGGAGGTGGTGGGTGTGTGGGAGGCTCTCCATAGCCTGGGGTATCATAGGAGGCTATTAAAAGGGCTCATCTCATTTGTCGAAACTCATTCCCTCTCGGCTATTGTTCTCATAGATTATCCCTACTTCAACCTCCATTTTGCCAAAAAGGTTAGGCATCTGCGTATACCGATCATCTACTACATAAGTCCACAGGTATGGGCATGGTATCCCAGCAGGATAAAGAAGATAGCCCGGCTGGTCGATAAGATGTTGGTTATACTTCCCTTTGAAGAAGCTCTCTATCGCCAACAAGGGTTGAAGGCTGAGTTTGTGGGGCATCCCCTGCTGGAAGAGGTGGAGGCAGAGCTCGACCGGAGCAGCTTCTGCCAAAAATACAATCTGGACAAAGAGGCAGAGATCGTGAGTCTGCTCCCCGGGAGTCGTCAGCGCGAGATAAAGTATCTGCTGCCCCCAATGCTGCAGAGCATCCCTCTTCTCCAGAGGGCTCGTAAGCTTAATTTTGTCATCTCGCTGGCTGAGCGGGTGCACCGCAGGCTGGTGGAAAGGATTGCTAGGCCCTATCTACCCCAGATTACCCTGGTGGAAAAGGACACTTACAATTTGATTAAGAATTCCGACCTCATGGTAGTTACCTCGGGAACAGCTACCCTGGAAGCAGCGATACTGGGGACTCCTATGGTGGTGGTGTACAAACTAACTTTCCCGGGTTATCTATTGGCAAAGCTTCTGGTGAAGGTCAGATACATATCTCTGGTGAACATCCTGGCGGGGAGGGAAGTAGTGACAGAGCTTTTGCAATTTAAGGTAACAGCCAAAAATATTGCCAATGAAGTTTTACGGCTCCTCCTTAATCCGACGGTCAAAGAGGGGGTAAAGAAAGAGCTTCTGAGGGTAAAGGAAAAGCTCGGCACCCAGGGAGCTTCTGATCGGGCAGCCAGGGCGGTGCTGCAGTTCATATGAGACATATGCTATGAAGGAATTTTTACGACTAATAAGATTTGTAACTCCCTATAAAGGAAGGTTCTTCTTCTCTCTGTTAAGCATGATGGTGGTCTCCATGTGTGTGGTCGCCTTTACCTCCTTGGTCATTCCGATTTTCGACGATATCTTAACTCCTTCCTCGGCTGTTGAGATGAGAGGAGAAGAGGCCTATGCACAGAAGCAGAATGTCTTATCTTTACTCAATCGCTACCTTCATATTGACCGGATAATCAACATCAACCACCAGACTATATTCTATCAGGTGCCCATAATCGTTATCCTCCTCTTCCTGATCAAAGGAGTTTTTTCTTACAGTGCGAACTATTTTATTAGCTTTGTGGGGCAGAGTGTGGTCATGGACTTACGGAATCAGCTCTACCAGAAGATACAGTATCAGTCGTTGAATTTCTTTTCCGAGTATCCCACCGGCTTGCTGATGTCGAGGGTAATCAGCGATATGGAGCGCATGCAAGAGGCGGTATCCGAGAAGATGGGAGATTTATTGAGAGGCTCCTTCATCCTGCTGGGATTGATGGCTTATATATTTTATCTGGACTGGAGGTTGGCCACTATCTCCATCTTTGTAGCCCCCTTGGTGATATATCCGATAATTAAGCTGGGATATAAGCTCCGCTCCATCAGCCATTCCAGTCAGGAAAGGATGGCGGAGCTTTCTACGCTATTATTTGAAACTATAACTGGCAGCCGCATAGTGAAAGCCTTTGGGATGGAAAAGTTTGAGATCAAGAAGTTCATCAAAGCCACCAAGAGGCTGCTCAAAGTCAATTTAAGAGCGGTGAGATTTGTCTCTCTCACCCCACCCCTGATGGAGATTATCGGGGCAGTAGCTGCCGCTTTGATGATATGGTACGGGGGGAGGCAGATCTCCCGGGGGTTAATGTCTACGGGTGTCTTTTGCACTTTTCTGGCGGCTATCTATGGAATGTATGATCCTATCAAGAAACTGAGCCGGGTGAGCAACTCCTTCCAGCAGGCAATTGCCGCTTCTCAGAGGGCTTTCCAGGTACTTGATAGGGATAGTGATATCAAGGAGGATTCCCATCCTCTTGAGCTCACCCCACCTATAAAAGAGATAGAGTTCAGGGATGTCTCCTTCCAATACAAAGATGAGCGTGTTCTGAACAGAGTAAGCTTTCGGGTTAATCAGGGAGAAGTGTTAGCTATCGTGGGAGCAAGCGGAGCGGGGAAGTCGACCCTGGTAAATTTGATCCCTCGCTTTTATGAGGTGACCTCGGGCGCTATTTTCATCAATGGCATCGACATTCGGAGATACAGCCTGCGCTCCCTCAGAGCACAGATTGGAATTGTCACCCAGGAGACCATCCTCTTTAACGACACCGCTCGCAACAACATCGCTTATGGAAACATCATAACTACCCCGAAGGAAGTGGAGGCTGTTGCCAGCGCGGCTTTTGCCCACGAATTTATTGAGAAGCTCCCCCAGGGGTATGATGCAGTTATCGGGGAGAAGGGGGCTAAGCTTTCCGGTGGCGAGAGGCAGCGAATCGCCATCGCCCGCGCTCTGCTCAAGGATTCCCCCATCTTAATACTCGACGAAGCTACCTCTGCCCTGGATTCCGAATCGGAGATTCTGGTCCAGAAAGCCCTGGCAAATCTCATGAAGGACCGAACCACCATGATAATTGCCCATCGCTTATCAACCGTACGAAATGCGGAAAGAATAATTGTATTGGACAAAGGGAGGATAGTGGAAGAAGGGGACCATTATAGCCTCCACCGCTTAAATGGGGTATATACCAGGCTCTATAACCTGCAGTTCAAAGAGGAGGAGCAGAAAATTGTGGAGGATATATAGTGAAGAACATCCTGGAGAAGCTCAAGCTCATCCTGATACCCTTTTTGGGGAGCCTTCTGATAAGATTTCTGCGTCTTACCATGAGCATAGATTATATCAACCGCTCAGAGGTGGAAAAACTGACCCGGGAAGGGAAAAACTACATCATAGCCTTCTGGCACGGGAGGCTGTTAATGATGCCTTATAGTTATTTTGGCTCTCAAATTAATATTCTTATAAGTCACCACAGAGATGGGGAATATATCAGCCGGGCGATGAGAAGGTTTGGTTTCCATTCAATTCGGGGTTCCAGCAGTCGTGGGGGGGTATCCGCTCTGAAGCAGGTTTTGGAAGAAACCTGCCGTGGGTCTGATATAGCGATGACCCCGGATGGTCCCCGCGGTCCCAGGCAAAGGGTTAAACCAGGGGTGGTGCAAATCGCCAGGCTGAGTAGTCTCCCCGTTGTGCCGGTCTCCTTCAGTGCTTCCAGGAAGAAGTTCCTGTCCAGCTGGGACACAATGATGATCCCCTTCCCTTTCTCTCAAGGAACCTTTATTTATGGCAAAGCCATCTGGGTTTCTAAGGATGCTGCCCCCCTCCAGATGGAGCAGAAGCGCCAGGAGATTGAGGCTTCTTTGAACGAGATTACTGCCAGGGTGGATGGATTGTATCGATGATAATGAGCATGACAGGCTATGGGCATGGGGAGGCGGAAGCTGAAGGCCTCAGGGCAAAAGTGGAGATTCGCTCTCTGAATCACCGCTTCAGTGAGGTCACTGTGCGAATGCCCGAAGAGCTCATGTCCCTGGAGAATAAACTGCGCAAGGAGGTAAAGCAAAGATTCTATCGCGGAAAGTTTGATGTGTTGGTGCATCTGGAGCATAAGGGTGAATTAGAGTATGAACTCCAGACTAACTTTCCCTTGATGTCTGACTATCTTCAAGAGCTTAGAAAGATCAAAGAGGAATTCAACCTCGGGGGCGAAATAAATATTAATGCCATCTGGACTCTCCCCCATTTGATTCGGTTAAAGCCCCTTCCCCAGAAGAGTGAGTCCGAGGTAGAGAGCCTTGTTATGGAAGCCTTAGGAAAAGCGATAAGCTCGCTGGAAAAGGCCAGGGCGGACGAGGGGGAGGCGCTGGCCAGGGAGCTGCAGAACAGACTGCAGTTAATAAAAGGATTGCTTCAGCCAATAGAAAAAGAGATACCAAGGCTCAAGAAGTATTATTATCATCGGCTGAAAGAAAGGGCAAAAGAATATAATAGCCAGCTAAAATTAAATGAAGAAAGATTGCTTCAAGAGGTTGTATATTATACAGAGAAGGAAGACATAACCGAAGAGATAGTGAGGATTAAGAGCCACCTGGAGCAGGGCGAACGGCTATTGTCAGGAGACGAACCCTGCGGGAAGAAGCTCGATTTTATCAGTCAGGAGCTCTTTCGTGAGCTTAATGCGATAGCTTCTAAAATGAGAGCTCCGGGGCTGATGCCCGCTGTCCTGACCATAAAATCAGAGATAGAGAAGCTTAGAGAGCAAGTGCAAAATATCGAATAGATATTACTTTTTCTCTTTAATAATGGAGTTTTATTTAGAGGACCGATAAAATGAGTAAAATTATCAACATAGGTTTTGGCAACTCAATAGTTTCTGAGCGGGTGGTAGCAGTGATCGCCTCCCACTCGCTTCCCATAAAGAGGCTGCGGGAAGAGGCGAAGAGGCTGAACAAGCTGATAGATGCTACCGCCGGCAGGCAGACCCGCTCGGTTATCGTCACCGATAGTAACCATATTGTCCTTTCATCCATACGGCCGTCTACCGTAGTTTCCCGGATTAAGGATTAACACTAGTATGAACAGCTAAGCAAATGTATCCCATCCATCGAGCAAAAAAGGGTCAGGTTTTTATAATCTCAGCTCCTTCAGGTTCTGGCAAGACTACGCTGGGGAAGGAGTTGCTTAATTCCCTCCCCGACCTCCAGCTCTCAATCTCCTACACTACCAGAAAGCCTCGTCCGGGAGAGCAAGAAGGGGTGGACTATTTCTTTTTGACCAGAGAGGAGTTTGAGAAAAAAAGGATGAAAGGGGAGCTTATAGAATGGGCCGAGGTCTTCGGCCATTACTATGGCACCTCCCGTAAAAGGCTAACTCAGCATCTTCAGCAAGGGAAGGATGTCCTTTTGCTGATAGATGTTCAGGGCGCTATTCAGATAATGGAGAAGCTTCCTCGCGTGGTCTCCATATTTGTACTGCCGCCCTCACGGGATGCCCTTAAACAAAGGCTTGAGGAGAGGGGCACTGATACAGCAGAGGAGATTCAGAGGAGATTAAAGGTGGCCGAGAGGGAGATTGACTACTGGTCTCATTACGATTATATTGTAATAAATGAGACCCTGACCGAGGCTGTGGAGAAGCTCAAATCCATCATTGTTGCCGAGCACAGCCGGCAGGAGGTAATGAAAGATGTGGTGCAACGGCTCATCGACGATTTCCGTCCGAGGCAGCGGTAGGCTTGTAATTGTTCATTTATATTTGCATGTGATGAGCTAATCTTTTAACACTATTGGAGAATGCGGATGCAAATGTTTAGCTCAGGAGGAGAAATGGCAGCAATTACCAATAAGCCAGGAAATAAATTCCAATTAATAATGGTTTCAGCGCTACGATGCAAGCAACTAATCGACGGGGCGAAGCCCAAAGCAGACATTACAGCCAGGAAATGGACCACCATTGCCAAAGAAGAAGTCAGAAGGGGGCTGATAAAATTCGCAGTGCTGAACGACAAAGAAGGAGAGCAACCCCCTGAGTAAGCCTCCTTTAAGGGTAGCTCCTTGTTCATACATTTTCGTAAGGGGAAAAGGGATGAAAATCGCGTTAGGGGTCAGCGGCGGCATCGCCGCATACAAGGCGGTGGAGATAGTGCGGGAATTCCAGAGGCATGGCGTGCAAGTGGTGGTGGTGATGACCAGAAATGCCTGCCGCTTTGTCACCCCTCTGACATTTCAGACAATCTCCCAGAATGAAGTCTATTATCGTATGTTCACACCCGCAGAGGAGTGGGAAGCCCGTCATATCTCTCTGGCTAAAGAGATGGACCTCCTCCTTGTTGCCCCGGCTACCGCCAATATCATAGGGAAGTTTGCCAATGGTATTGCCGATGACATCCTTACCACCCTCTTTCTGTCAGTCTCTTGCCCAGTGGTGGTCGCCCCGGCGATGCACCACCGTATGTTTCTTCATCCACAGGTCAAAGAGAATCTGGAGAGACTGCGCCAGTTGGGAGTGAAGTTGGTCGAGCCGGAGGTGGGCTATCTGGCCGGGGGAGAAGAAGGTGTGGGAAGATTGGCAGAGGTCAAAAAGATCGTTCAGCTCTCCCTTCAGGCTTTGAGGAAAAAGACTCTGGGCGGGGTCAGCTTTCTGATAACAGCGGGTCCCACCTATGAGGATATCGACCCTGTGCGATTCATAACCAACCGCTCCACCGGGAAGATGGGTTTTGCCCTGGCGGAATCTGCGGCAGCCCGAGGCGCTGAGGTGACTCTCATCAGTGGCCCCACCGCCTTACCGCCACCCATCGGGGTGAAGATGATCAGGGTGAGGAGCGCCAGCCAGATGCGGGAGAAGGTTCTCGAGCAGTTAGAGGGAAGCAAGGTGGTCATCAAAGCGGCGGCGGTAAGCGATTTTCGCCCCCGCTTTGCCAGTCCGCAGAAGATTAAAAAGGATGTCCCCTTGCAGGCTTTAGAGCTGGAGCTGACCGCGGATATCCTGGCAGAGATAGGTCAACAGAAGGGGAAGAGGTTGTTGGTGGGGTTTGCCGCTGAGAGCGAAGGGGTAGTCCCCTATGCCCTTAATAAGCTCAAGGAGAAGAAGCTTGACCTCATCATTGCCAACGATATATCCCTGCCAGGAAGCGGCTTTGGTACGGACACTAATACGGTGACCATTATCACCGCCGATGGGAAAGAAACCCCTCTGCCCCAGCTCCCCAAAAGGGAGGTAGCGGAGCGTATACTGGATAAAATAGAAGAAATGTTAGCTGATGCCAGTCGATAATTTATCCGACCTCATAGAGAAAGTCACACGCCAGCTCCAGTATTTTCAGAGCCTCGGTGTGGAGGATTTGAATATCCCTCGAAAGAGAGAGCGGACAGCCCCTGTCAGCCATAAGGGAGAGCTTCTCCATAAGCTCCAGCAGGAGGTGGCGCGATGCCAGAAGTGCCCACTCTACCTTACCAGGAAAACCACTGTCTTCGGCGAAGGCGATGTCAACGCCCGGCTGATGTTCATCGGCGAAGCCCCGGGCTATTGGGAAGATGTGCAGGGACGCCCCTTTGTGGGTCAGGCAGGTAAATTGCTGACCGATATTATCAAAGCTATCGGCCTGAGTCGGGAGGAGGTCTATATAGGCAACATCGTGAAATGTCGTCCTCCAGAAAATCGGGACCCCAAACCGGAGGAGATGGAAAGTTGCCAGTATTATTTGCATCAGCAGATTGCCATAATAAGACCCGAGATTATCTGCGCTCTGGGCACCTTTTCCGCTCAGAGGCTTTTGAAGACCAAACTCCCCATCTCCAAGTTGCGGGGGAAGTTTTGGGATTATCAGGAGATTAAGCTCATGGCAACCTTCCATCCAGCCTTCCTCTTGAGGAGCCCTTATAAAAAGAGGGATGTCTGGGAGGATATGAAAAAGATAAAAGCCTATCTTGAAGAGGGGAGCCAGTTATGAAAGGGGGGAGAAGATTTGTGGAGGTTGCTCTTTCTCTTCCTCTTTCCCCTACCTATACCTATGAACTCCCTCAAAAGTTTCGGGATGAGGTCGCCTGCGGAAGCAGGGTTTTGGTTCCCTTTGGGCGAAAGCTGACCACCGGCTATGTGGTTGATTTCACTTCTCAGCCTCAGTTTCCCCTGGAGAAAATAAAGAAGGTGAGCGAGCTGCTGGATGAGGAGCCTCTCATCGCCGAGTTTATGCTTCGCCTTACAAAATGGGCGGCAGACTATTACCTCACTTCCTGGGGAGAGTTTATCAAAGCCTGCCTCCCGGCGGGGATTAATATTGAATCCCATACGGTGGTCTCCATATCCGATGCGGGGCTGCGCTGGGCGGAAAAATTAGCCTCTTCGGAAGAAAAACTCCCCCACCGATTCCGTGTATTGAAGCATCTGCAGAGTGAGCCAGCCCTGCCGGTCAAGCGGCTCAAGAGGTTGTTTCCCTCCTCCAGCTTTTACTCCTCCCTCAGTTGGCTGCACAAGGAGGGGTTCATCACCCTGAGGGAGAAGCTGTCAGGGAGAGCTTCCCCAGCACGCCGAAGAGCGGAGAAAGAGCCTTTTGAGGAAGCTCTGCCAGGCTCCGAAAAGCCCATTGAGCTGACTCCCTTGCAGCAGGAGGTTTACAGCCGCATAGTGCAGGAGATGGATAAGGGGAGCTTTTCCACTATCCTGCTTCACGGTGTTACCGGCAGCGGAAAGACAGAGATATATATCATGGCGGTAAAGAAAGTCTTAGCAGAGGGGAAGAGCGCCCTAATACTGGTGCCGGAGATTGGGCTTACTCCTCAGCTTAGTCGGCGCTTTGGCTCCTGTTTGGGCAATACAGTAGCGGTGCTCCACTCCGGGCTGGGGAGAGGGGAGCGGCTGGATGAGTGGTGGCGGGTGAAGAGGGGAGAAGCTAAGGTGGTGATGGGCACCCGCTCTGCTGTCTTCGCCCCTTTACAGAATATAGGCATTATAATAGTTGATGAGGAGCACGATGCCTCTTATAAGCAGGAAGAGTCTCCCCGGTATAACGGCAGAGATGTAGCCATAGTGAGGGCTAAGATGCAAGAAGTGGTGGTGCTGCTGGGCTCTGCCACTCCTTCTCTGGAAAGCTATTACAAGGCACAGCAGGGTAAATACCTCTACCTTTCGCTCCCTACACGGGTCAGCAACCGCCAGTTGGCGGAAGCGGAAATCGTTGATATGAAGGAGGAATTAAAGCGGGAGGGAGGGACGTTTTTGCTTTCTGAAAAGTTGCTGAACGCTATCAAAGAGAGGTTAGCCAGGAAGGAACAGGTTATGCTATTAATCAACCGCCGGGGGTATGCATCATTTCTGCTTTGTCGTTCCTGTGCTTACACCCCGCTTTGCCCCCACTGCAGCCTGGCTCTGACCTTCCATCAGAGACCCAAGCGCCTGATGTGCCATTACTGCGGCTACAGCCGTCTTTCACCTGTTCAATGTCCCCAGTGTCAGGGGGAATATCTCCATATGGTGGGGGAGGGGAGCGAAAAATTCGAAGAGGTTCTAAAAGTGATGCTCCCCGAAGAAGCCATCTGCCGGATGGATAGGGATACCACCCGACGCAAAGGATCCTATGAGAAGATACTCACCGCCTTGGCTGAGGAGAGTATAAGGATTCTTGTGGGCACCCAGATGATTGCCAAAGGTCACGACTATCCGAAGGTGACCCTGGTGGGAGTGGTAGCTTCCGATACCGCCCTCTGCCTGCCAGATTTCCGCAGCAGTGAGAGGAACTTCCAGCTCCTCACCCAGGTAGCTGGGAGGGCGGGGAGAGGGGATATCCCCGGGAAGGTCATCATACAGACATACTACCCCGACCACTACAGCATCAGCTTCGCCTGTCAGCAAGACTACGATTCCTTCTATAAGCAGGAGTTGAAGTTTAGAAAGTGGATGAAATACCCGCCGTTTACCTCTATAATAAATCTCGTGGTCAAAGGAAGAGACAGAGAGAGGGTTAAGAAAAAAGCAGAGCTACTCGCCCAGCAGCTCAGAGAGCATCGGGACAGCTCCCTTATTATTATGGGTCCCGCCCCGGCACCTTTAGCCAGGATAAAGGGGGAGTATCGCTACCAGCTCATCCTCAAAGGAAGGGTCAGGACAAGAATGAAGAGATGCCTCCAACAGAGTCTGGAAGCACTGAGCAGCAAAAGGATTAGCACGAAAAACCTCCAGATAGATGTGGACCCTATGAGTATGATGTAGCTCTTTTTGTTAGAATTATTCTAATGGGTGGAGAGAAATAGGATGAGGGACAAAATTATAATCCTCGATTTTGGCTCTCAGTATACCCAGCTCATTGCCCGCCGGGTGAGGGAGTGCCATGTGTACTCTGAAATCCTCCCCGGCGACACTCCCATTACCAGCATTAACACACACCAGCCAAAGGGGATAATCCTTTCGGGGAGTCCGAGCAGTGTCATTGAGCATGAAGCCCGCCAAATGGCACCAGAGCTTCTCTCCTCGGGCATCCCGGTGCTTGGTATATGTTATGGAATGCAGCTCATAGCCCACCATATGGGAGGATTGGTGGAGAGGGCAGGAGCCCGGGAGTATGGAAGGGCTGAGCTCCGAATTGTAACCGAAAGCCCTCTGTTTAAAGGGCTCGCCTCCCCCCTGACCGTGTGGATGAGCCATGGCGACAGGGTAGCTACTTCACCCCCTGGATTTCTGATAACCGCGGTTACCGACTCTTCACCTGTCGCTGCCTTTGAAAATCGGGAAAAGGGGCTTTATGGATTACAGTTTCATCCAGAGGTGGCGCACACCTATTTGGGGCGAGAGATAATCAGGAACTTTCTGCATGACATTTGCCACTGCGGGGAGAGCTGGACGGCTAAGTCCTTCATAGCAGAAGAGGTAGAAAATATCCGCCGTCAGGTGAAAAAAGCCAAGGTCATCTGTGCCCTGAGCGGTGGGGTTGATTCTTCAGTAACTGCTTTGTTAGTCCATAAAGCAATAGGGGAACGATTGGTTTCTGTTTTTGTCAACAATGGTCTATTACGATACCGCGAGCCGCATAGGGTAATAGAAGACTTCCGCAAAAAGCTTCATATGAACCTCAGATATATTGATGCTTCCCGCCGGTTTTACACCCGATTAGCAGGGGTAGTTGACCCGGAGGAGAAAAGGCGTATAATCGGAGAAGAGTTTATCAGGGTTTTCGAGGAGGAAGCTGCCCGCATAGGTGGAGTTAAGTTCTTAGCTCAGGGGACCCTTTATCCCGATGTAGTAGAAAGCGGGTCTTCCCGGGGCTCCTCAGCCATTATTAAGACCCATCATAATGTCGGGGGGTTACCCTCAACAATGAAACTAAAGCTCATTGAGCCCCTTAAGGAGCTGTTCAAGGATGAGGTGAGAGAGTTAGCCAGGGAGATGGGATTAGACCCCTATTTTATTCGCCGTCAGCCTTTCCCGGGTCCCGGATTGGCAGTGAGGATTGTGGGAGAGATTACTCCCTTTAGAGTGAAGACCCTCCAGCAGGCAGACCGGATAATAGAGGAGATAGTAGAGGAGTTTGGCTGGCAGGATAGGCTATGGCAGGCTTTTCCTGTGCTTTTACTCCTCCATACGGTAGGGGTGATGGGGGATGAGCGCACTTATCATAATGTGGTCGCTTTGCGGGCGGTCACCAGCCAGGATGGGATGACGGCTGATTGGGCTCGTCTGCCTCATCAAATGCTGGAGGCTATTTCCAGCCGTCTGGTAAACGAAGTTGAAGGGGTCAATAGAGTGGTCTATGACATAAGCTCTAAGCCTCCCAGTACAATAGAATGGGAGTAAATATGCCGAAGATAGATTTTGTCCATTTGCATAACCATACCGAATACAGCCTCCTGGATGGGGCTATCCGCCTGAACGAACTCATTGAGCATACCATTGATAAGGGGATGAGCGCCACCGCTATTACCGACCATGGAAATATGTTCGGAGTAGTGCCCTTCTACTTGAAGTGTGTAGAAAATGGGATAAAGCCCATAATCGGCAGCGAGATGTATGTGGCTCCCAAGAGCCGTTTGGAGAAGACCGGACCAATAAAAGCTGGAGAGGAACCCTTCTTCCACCTGATCTTACTGGTGGAGAACGCCGAGGGCTATAAGAATCTCATCAAGCTGTCCACTGAAGGCTACTTGAAGGGCTTTTATTACAAGCCCAGAATTGACAAAGAGTTCCTCAGCCAGCATTCAAAGGGTCTGATAGCCCTGAGCGGCTGTTTGAGGGGGGAAATAGCCAGCCACATTCTGCGTAACGAGATAGATAAGGCGGAACAATGCGCCCGTGAGTATCGGGAAATAATGGGGCAGGACAACTTCTTTCTGGAGCTGCAGGACCACGGTCTTAAAGAGGAAAAGAGGGTAAACTCTGAATTAGTCCGCATGTCTCAGCATCTGAACATCCCTCTGGTGGCCACCAACGATTGCCACTACATAACCCAGGAGGATTCCTTTCCCCATGATGTCCTGATCTGTATTCAGACCGGTAAGACTGTTCAGGATAAGGATAGGCTAAAATTTGCCAACGACCAGTACTATTTTAAATCCCCTGAAGAGATGGGGATGCTGTTTGCCGAGCAACCCGAAGCCCTGCGTAATACTGTCGAGATTGCCCGACGCTGCCACCTCCTTCTGGATACCTCTACATATCATCTCCCTCGCTACGATGTTCCCGAGGAATCTACTTCAGACCAGTATTTTGAGAAGATTGCTCGTGAGGGATTTGAAAAAAGGCTGGAGAGATTAAAGGAGCTTGATGCCAAGGGAAGACTGAAGGTGCCCCTGAGCGAATACAAAAAAAGGCTGGACGAAGAAATCCTCATGGTTAAGCAGACTGGCTTTTCCAGCTATTTTCTTATTGTCTGGGACTTTATTGACTATGCCCGTCGCGAGGGTATTCCCGTGGGACCCGGGCGGGGCTCAGGTGCTGGCAGCCTGGTAGCTTACTGTATGAACATCACCGATATCGACCCTCTTCAGTATGGTCTCCTCTTCGAGCGCTTTCTCAATCCCGAGCGGGTCTCCTCGCCTGACTTCGACATAGACTTCTGCATGAGGCAGAGGGGGAAAGTGATAGATTATGTCACCAACCGCTACGGACGGGAGAATGTGTCCCAGATCATAACCTTCGGCACCATGGCTGCCCGGGCGGTGATAAGGGATACCGGAAGGGGATTGAATATCCCCTATTCCAAAGTCGATTCCATTGCCAAGATGATTCCCTACGAACCCGACAGCTCTATAGATAAAGCTGTAAAAGAGGTTCCCCAGTTAGCAGAGATGGAGAAGAAGGACGAAGAGGTAAAGACCCTCCTTTCAGTCGCCCGCAGGCTGGAAGGGCTGACCCGGCACGCCTCCACCCATGCTGCCGGGGTGGTCATCGCCTCCGCTCCTCTCACCGAGTATGTTCCCCTTTATAAAGGGGGAAAGAATGAGATAACTACCCAGTATGCTATGGGGGAGCTGGAGAAGATTGGCCTGTTGAAGATGGACTTCCTCGGGCTGCGCACCCTCACAGTGATCAAGGAGACCATTGACAATATAAGAGAGACCACTGGCAAAGAAATTGAGCTTGACCTCCTCCCCCTCGACGACTCCAAAACCTATAGGCTCTTTTCTGAGGGGAGGACAACCGGCATCTTCCAGTTTGAAAGCTCCGGTATGAAGGACATTCTCAGGAGGTTCAATCCTCAAAAATTTGACGACCTGATTGCCCTTAACGCTCTCTATCGCCCCGGTCCTATTCGCAGCGGGATGATAGATGAGTTCATCAGGAGGAAGCATGGGAAGATAGCCACTACTTATGAGGTCCCCGAACTGGAGGAGATTCTGGGAGAGACCCATGGGGTGATAGTCTATCAGGAGCAAGTTATGCAGATTGCCAGCCAGCTGGCAGGGTTCACTATGGGGGAGGCTGACATTTTGCGTCGCGCTATGGGGAAGAAGAAACGGGAGGAGATGAGGGCTCAGAAGGAAAAATTTCTAAAAGGAGCCAAAGAGAAGAACATCCCGGTCAAGACTGCTCAGAAGATATACGATTTGATGCAGCACTTCGCCGGCTATGGGTTCAACAAGTCGCACAGCACCGCCTATGCTCTATTAGCCTATCAGACGGCATATTTAAAAACCCATTATCCTCTCCAGTTTATGGCAGCTTTGCTCACCAGCGAGATGGAAAACACAGACAAGCTTGCCGGTCATATTGCCGAGTGCCGGGAGATGGGAATAAAGGTGTTCCCCCCGGACATCAATGAGAGCCAGCCTGATTTCACCGCGGTGGAGGAGGGCATCAGGTTTGGACTGGCGGCTATCAAAAATGTGGGGCTGTCGGCTATTGATTCCATTTTAGAGGCGAGGCAGAAGTTAGGGGTGTTCACCTCATTTGTCAGATTCTGCGAGGAGGTAGACCTCCGATTGGTCAACAAGAGGGTGATAGAAAGCCTCGTCAAATCCGGCGCCTTCGATTCCCTCGGTCTCCGCCGCTCCCAGCTCTTCGCAATCGTTGACCGCGCTATAGAGCACGCACAGCGGCGCCATAAGGAGCGCGAGAAAGGACAGATAAGCATGTTTGCCACCTTCCAGCCCCAGGAAGGAACCTTGCTCGATAACCAGCTCATTCCCGATATGGAAGAGTGGTCGGAAAGAAAGCTGCTGGCGTATGAGAAGGATGCACTGGGATTTTATATCACCGGGCATCCCTTGACTCGCTTTGAGAGCGAGCTGAAGGAGTTCTCCAGCTCAACCACCGCCGATATCAATCAGAATATGGATTCCCAGACCACCTCCATCGGAGGGGTCATCAGCCGCATCAGGCGCCTTAAGACCAAGTCGGGTGAGCTGATGGCTATTGTCCGCTTGGAGGATCTGGTGGGTTCTATAGAGATCACCGTCTTTCCGAAAACATTTCAAGCCTTCCAGGCTTCTCTCAAGGCTGACGAAGCGGTGCTGGTTAAAGGAAAAGTAGAGGCCGACGAGGATAAGGCGAAGCTGCTCGCTTCGGAGATTATCCCTCTGAGAGAGATTAGACAACGAAGCGCAAAAAGAATGGTAATAACCATACCCCTTGCCATGCTGGAAGAGGAGACCGTCCAGGAACTTCATAGACTATTGGAAGAGAACCGTGGGGAGTGTTCGGTAAAGTTTGAGCTGGTGCAACCTCAGAAGTTCCAACTATCTATCAAGCCGAACGCTTACATTAAGGTCAATCCGACAAAGCAGCTCATAGACCGGCTGGAGGAGATGTTCGGCAAGGGAGCGGTTACCCTGGTAACCCGGTAGACTGCGGATGATAAGCTTTTTATTAGTACGAGAGAACAAAAATGAAGAAAAACCTTTACTACTGGAGAAAGAAATTTCAGAAGACCTCTTTTCATTTCTTCTTAATAGCTATTCTCCTTATAATTTTTTTATCAGGGTGCACAAACTTTTCTACCAACAAAGAAGCCATAAGAGTCGACAATCTTTATGGGCAAGAGGTAGCGGGGGCGAATATAACCTGCCAGGGGATAAATAGATATACCGACCCCTCTGAAGCTCTGGGCCCCCCCAATGCGGGGGAGTTCGTTCGCGGATCTCGCAACTACTACGGCTTCGTATCGCTGGGCATAGATGGGAGCATCATGCTCCGAATGTCTCTGCCGGTAGCTGATGGTTCGGGAAATGACATCAGGGTGTATCAATCGGTATCTTACGAGGCTCTGGAGGTGTGGGTTAGCCCATCGATGATCGAAGAATTTGTATCTCTGGGCAGTAAAAATTGCGGCAAGCCCGGAGGGGGCTTCGATCAATACTGCGAGTTTGATATAAAAGAGTCTGGATATAAGGCGATAAGATATGTCTTTGTAAAGGATAAGCAGAGAACCCAGGTCCCCGACATTTACTGCTATGAGTCAGCGGGAGCGGATATAGACGCAGTGCAAGGGCTGTATACCAGTTTAGCTGACACCTCTAAATAATTTTCCCACAAGGAATGAAATGGAAAGCTTAAAGGCGAAGAAGGCAATAGACCTCCTCCTTTTTGCTTCTCTCTCGGCAGCTCTCCTCTCTTTTGGTCTCCAGGGAGGGGAGCTTTTAAAGGAGGATTATATAGGATTAGCCCTGGCAGGATGTTTGATTCTGGTTTTGTTCATAATAAAAAAAGGGGCGCTACTGGCAAAGGATTACGGCACGGCAGCAATGAGTCTGGGGTTTATTTTCGTCATCTCCCGTTCGCTTCGCCTCTCCCTCATTACTGACCTCCTGCAGGGATTTTCTCTTAAACCCCCTTTGCTCTTTACCATAATGGCTGCGCTATTTCTCATTGTTGGGCTTGTGCTAAACAGAAGCTCCTTTGTTCTCTTCAACTCTCTTGTTGATTGGTCATTTCTGGGAGCCCTGTTGTTCATCTTTATCTTTTCTCCCTTTGTCCTCCTTCTATCTGGTGAGGAGAAGGCGGCTTACTATAAAGTAAGCTTCCCTCTTTACCTTATTACCGGGGAGTTCTTTTGCTTTTACCTGGCGATCAATTTTCTGCTGCGACGGGGAAAATATCGCCGAGGCTTTCTTATTCTCTTTATTGTTTTGCTATTATTTATTTTCTGGCATCCCTTAGGGAGATGACCCCTAAAATAGCGGTTCTCGGTGGGAGGAAATTGTCATCCCGAAAAGCATCTCTGATTGCCTATGCTTTAGGCGATGCTATCGCAGCCCATGGATACCAGCTATTCACCGGAGGAGTTTCCGGGGCAGGGGAGGAGGCTTCCCGGGGAGCTTATCGGCATCTACAAAACATGGGTGAACCCCCCCTTGACCGCATAACCTCTGTGGTGCCTCACGGTTTCCAGCCGAGCCATCCCTACGGGCGTACCCTCCATCGGGGCAAAAACTGGGAAGAACGCCGCAGGGAGCTGGTGAAAATAGCCGATATATTTATCGTCATCGGGGGTGGGGAGGGGACCCGTCAGGAGATAAGCTTCGCCGTTGGGGAGGGAAAGCCCCTCATCCCCATAGCGTGCACCGGTGGGGAGGCAGCCCTTCTCTGGCAGAAGCTTTATGAGTCGGGAGAGTCTCCAGTTGGCAGGGAGCATCTATGGAAACTCCGCCCCGAAGTGAATGACCCTCTGGTTATCAAAAAGGAGGTTCTGCGGATACTATCGCTTTTAGCAGGTAAAACGGTGTAATTATGGAGGATTTAATAAGGCGGGCGGCTGCCATCATAAAAGGCTACCCCCCGGTAATTGCCCTCACGGGGGCTGGCATATCGGCTGAGAGCGGCATCGCCACCTTTAGAGGAAAGGATGGAATCTGGTCCAGATACAACCCCGAGGAGTATGCCACCATCCATGCCTTTATGGAGAACCCCGCCAGGGTATGGAAGATGCTGAAGGAGTTCGCCCAGATTACTATGGAGGCTCAGCCTAACCTCGCTCATATAGCTCTGGCGGAGCTGGAAGCTATGGGGCATCTGTCCGTAGTCATTACCCAGAATATAGACAGCCTGCATCAGAGGGCGGGCAGTCAACAGGTTATTGAGCTGCACGGAAATAACCGCTGGCTAATCTGCCTGAAGTGCGGCAAGAGGCACCGGGTGAGCCAGAGTCTTATCGAGGAGATTCCCCCTCGCTGCCGGTGCGGGGGGATACTCCGCCCGGATGTGGTCTTCTTTCACGAATCCCTCCCCCACGATGCCTACCAGCAGGCGGTGGAAAAGAGCCAGCAGTGCGGTTGCATGCTGGTGATTGGCACCTCCGTCCAGATTTTTCCCGCTTCCCTGATGCCCGTCCTTGCCAGACAGCATAACGCCATTATCATAGAGATAAACCCCGAAGAAAGCCGCCTCACCTATGAGGTGAGCGACATCTTTATCAAAGGAAAGGCGAGTGAGATTCTCCACCGCATAGTGGAGGAGATAAAGAGGTTGAGCCCTTAGCCCTCCTGTTTTTGCCTCTCTTTCTCCAGAATGGGAATAAGCTCATGGAAGGAGTTTATAGTCCAGTCAGCCCCTGCCGAGGGGTCGGGCTCCTTGCCATTGGTGAGGAGCACGGTCTTCACTCCGGCGGCTTTGCCCGCCCAGATATCGTATTTGACATCCCCGATGAGGAGGAGCTTATCAGGGGGTATGCTGAGCCTTTGGCTTATAAGCAGCACCGGAGCCTCCGAGGGTTTGGGTGGGGCGTCCTCTCGGGTGACCACCAGGTCAAAGGAAAGGCGGTGCTTTCGCATCACCATGTCCACGCAGGTGCGGGAGTTGCGGGTGAGGATGGCGGTTTTTATCCCCTGCTTTTTCAGATAAGACCACACCTCCCGGAAGTGGTCGTTGAGCACGGAGTTCTCCGCCGCCTCTCGCTCGCAGTCCTCCAGTATGCGGTCGGCGCGCTCCAGTTGGGCACCTTCCAGGGTCGCCATGTGCTCCAGAATGAGCTGGTCGGGAGGGATGCCGATCTTCCGCTTCAGCTCAGGAAAATCTATGTAGGGCTTGGTGACTGTCCCGTCCAGGTCAAAGATTATTCCTTCAAACAAGAACCTGTATCCTTTTTGTTGATTCCCTTTAACCTGCGGGAGGGTTGATAACCTCGCTTTTCCCCTTGATATACCAGTGCTGGTTTTCATCAAATAAAATGCTTTCGCTCATCCCTACAAGGTCTATCTTCCACCGGTTATCTTCCTGCTTGAGTAGGTAAGGGGGCTCTTTTTGAGTATCGTCCAGGAAGATGATTATCGCCCACTCCTCGCTGAGCTCAACCTTGTATTTCTTTTCAGCCAGAAACTGGTATTCCTGCTTGAGTAAATCCGCCGGCGGTGGAGGGCTCCCTATGAGTTCTTTAGACTCCGCTGTGAGGCACTCCACATAACCCCTGGTGTCGCCCCGGCGGGCGCAGTCCTTATACCACTCGAACGCCGCCGAAGGGCTGGCGAACCGCTCTACCTCGGTCTGCCCGGCAAACATTACCGCCCAGAGAAGCACCACGGTCAGCAGCGGCAAAGTGAAAGTTATCCGCCGCCAGAATTTTTTTCTGAATTTAATGACTATCACCATTATCATTCCCTCAACATAAAACGGTTATCACTTATTATTATAGCTCATTTTCAGGAGGTTTTTCATCTGAAAAATTTGGTTAAGGCTTTGATTACCTGTTCCTTTGTTCCTTTGATGAGGTGGCAGGGGGGGAGGGAGTTGAGGAAG
>Ga0224501_10000329_pt1 | contig 40983 bp, 48 predicted proteins | sample SF_Oct11_sed_USG_4_FD_169105 | JGI IMG/M metagenome (GOLD analysis project Ga0224501, IMG submission 169105) | Sediment microbial communities from San Francisco Bay, California, United States - SF_Oct11_sed_USGS_8_1 | ecosystem: Environmental > Aquatic > Marine > Sediment | place: USA... | reverse complement strand
ACAGCTTGCTGGTGGTGCTTGCTATTCCACTGGCAACCGTGGGTGGTGTTGTGGCACTGAAAATAGTGAATCTGTTTACTATTCAGCATATGGATTTATTAACCATGATCGGGTTTATTATCCTGCTGGGACTGGTGGTCAACAATGCTATCCTGCTGGTTTACCAGACACGTAATGCAGAACGCAACGGCATGTCACGTTGTGATGCTGTTGCGCAGGCAGTGCATTTACGTCTGCGTCCTATCCTGATGAGCACACTGACCAGTATTTTTGGTATGTTGCCTTTGTTGTTGAATCCTGGTGCCGGTACAGAGCTTTACCGTGGTCTGGCCGCAGTCATTGTCGGTGGAATGTCGGTCAGCACCGTCTTTACATTAATTCTGTTACCCAGTCTGTTGCGTATAGGTGAAGACAAACATCTTGGTACGGGTATTGAAAAAGACTCAGCCAGCAGTGACAAAATTGCCTATCTGGAATAATAGTCTGTAAAGCAAAAGGCCATGGTAATCAAATGCCATGGCCTTTTGCTTTCCGCTTTAATAGTTGTAATTAAATCACAGGATGACTCAATGTACTGTGCTGAGTTACGGTTTCTGTTTGTTGTACAGAATCCTTGTGTTCCATCACTTCAGCCAGACTGATTCCACTCAGAAATTTGTGAACCTGCTTGCTCAGATCTTTCCATAACATTCTGCCGGAAACAGATTTTTCACCCGGTGCCGGTATATGTTTTGTTTCAATACTGGGGTCATTGATATCTTCTACCGCACAAACAATATCAGATACCATGATCTCACGCAGTGGACGGCTGAGTTTATAACCACCACCCGGTCCACGGCGTGCCTTGACCAGACCATGTTGGCGCAGTCGCGCAAACAATTGCTCCATGTAGGAAAGTGAAATATTCAGTTTGTGTGATAATTCAAGCAACGGGATTGGATCCGTATCTTCAGATAAGGCCAATTCGAGCATTGCAGTAATTGCATATTGTGAACGTGAAGCCAGACGCATAATCATTTCTCCTTACAGTTATTCCCCCATCGCATTAATTTATTTTTTGATGGAACTGCTAATTTCAAAAAAACAAAAAGGCTAAAAATCCTTGATGTCGCTGTTGGTAAAACTGTAGGGATTTACTGCCACTAAAACAATGGGGTTTTTGTGAACAATTGTTAAATAAAATCAGGTTTTTATGACACAATTTTTAACAATTAAAACATTGTAAATGGATATTAAAAGACACCTTTACCAGAAGGTGAATTACCTTAATTGTTGTTCTTAATAGTGAAATTTAAATCTGGTCTAACCCCAAGACAGAAAATGTGGGTACAAAAATGAGCCATATCGGACGTACACAATGTTACAGCTTTGTCACAGATGAAAAAGTATTCAGAAATCACGATTAAATTCAGGAAAATTCAATGTGCTTTTTAGGAAAAATCTGAATCGCGATGTTTTTTTGTTATGTGAAGTCATGACTTGCTTGTTTTCTGATGCCGGAGATACAGATATGAGAATACTGGCTTTTAGTCTTAAGAAATGTCCGGATTTACCGATATTGAAGTAACTCTTTGATTTTTTTACCCCTACATGGAGGTCGTCACCAATGGGAACATTCATTGCGAAGAATAACTTACTGATTATTATGATAATTTCATTATTATCATTCTCGACCTATGCCGAGGAAGCGGCACAGGGTAATCCCGAGTCATCAGGCGCCATTCAGCTAACATGGGTAGGCTGTGGTATTACCAAAAAGGCCTTTATGAACGAGTTGGCCGCTGCCTTTAGTCAGGAATCCGGTATCCAGATCAATATTCAGGGCGGTGGTGCAACACGCGGTATCCGTGAAACTGCAGCAGGAAAAGTGGATATGGGAGGTTCTTGTCGTTACAAGATGGAGTCCAGTGATCTGGAAAAGGGTGCCATCCTGAAACCGGTGGCATGGGATGCGTTGGTTGTTATTACGCATCCAGACAACAAGGTTAATAATATTACCCTCGATCAATTGCGTGGTGTGCTGGAAGGAAGGATTACAAACTGGAAGCAGTTAGGAGGCAGTGATAGCAATATCAAGTTGTTTGCACGTGAAGGCAAGATGTCAGGTGTTGGTCGTACATTGCGTAAACTGGTATTTGCCAATTACAACAAGGAATTTGAGGCGAGCCAGTTTTTCAAGTCATCTGGTCCGCTTGAGGCAGCAGTTGAAAAGGACAAGGATGCGATTGCGATCACCGGCATCAGTAGTGCTCGTAAACTCAAGGCCAAGATTTTGCAGCTGGAGGGCAAAACACCGGATTATCAAAATATCGTAAATGGCAGTTATATCTTGTATCGACCCCTTTATCTGGCGGTAAATGCTGCTGGCAAGAATGCCAAGGTGGTTGACAGTTTTTACAAATTCACCCATAGCCCAAAGGGCAAGAATATTCTGCGCGACAACGGGGCAGTACCCTATCTGGATGCACTTAGTCTGGTTATGAAGCAAGTAGAACAGGATGAACGTGCGATGGGACGCGGTGTTTATCGCAATTAATATCACACCTATTTGATTTTAAAAAAGGGATAACCATGTTATCCCTTTTTTATTTCTATATAATCCCTGAACATGAAACAACAAAAAATCATTATTGCAGTCAGCAGTTGTTTGATGGGCGATCCGGTTCGTTATGATGGTAAAGACAAGGCAAACCAGACAGTCATATCAGTGTTGTCTCAAGAATTTGATGTGATCCATATTTGTCCTGAAACCGGTATTGGTATGAGTGTGCCGCGGCCGGCAATTCAGCTGGTTGAAAAGCCGGATGATTCCATTCATGCCTGTGGTGTGGAAAAAAAATCACAGGATGTCACTGATGCATTATTGTCCTACGTGAATGAGCTGGATAAAAGGTTAAGCAGTATCAGCGGTTATATTTTCAAGGCACGTTCACCCAGTTGTGGAGTGGGTAGTACACCGGTTTTTTCAGATAGTGGTGAACAGATAAAACTGGGTAATGGTGTTTTTGCGCAAGCGGTGATGAATAAATACCCGGATTTACCGATTGCTGAAGAATCAGAAATAGAAAACAGGTCAGCGTGCAATGGTTTTCTGGAAAACGTCAGAGCCTATCATGCCAGACACTTTATCCAGGCAGAGTAAACCACGTCAGCCACCTTATGTAATTGTCTAATACGGTTTTCAAGATCACGGTTTATTTCTTCAGATGACTGGGTACAGTCGCGTCCTTTTTCAATATCGCATTGATATAACACATTCCATTCATCCACCATGTCCTGCATCATTTCAAGGTGAAACTGGATACCAAGGGTATTGTTGACAACAAAAGCCTGATTTGGATAACAGTCACTGCTTAATAACAATGTTGCATTTTCCGGTAATTCAAAGGTATCGCCATGCCAGTGGAATATCTCGTTACTGAAATCTATACCGGCGATCCATGCATTTTTTTCCTCACCCTTGACCGCATGTACCGGATGCCAGCCAATCTCCTGTCCATTGGCACCGGGATAAACTTTTGCGCCCAATGCCTTTGCAATCAATTGTGAACCAAGACAGATCCCCAGTACCGGCATGTTCTTTTCAGTTGCTTCTTTTATCAGTGCTGTTTCTTTTTCGATCCAGTCAAGCGAATCATTGACACTCATGGAACCACCCATAAAGATCAGGCCGGAGACATCATCACATGTCTCCGGCACAGCAACACCTTCATCAATACAAACAACTTCGTAGGGAATATTATTTCTGATAAGAAATTCACCCAGATAACCCGGTCCTTCGCAGGCAAGATGCCGAAAAATCCTGACCGGCTTCATGAATCGCTATAAAAACAATTCTTCTTCAATGGAAGCCAGCCCTTTTTTGGCGCATTGATCATCAAGATCACCGCCGGGAGCACCGGATACACCAATTGCCCCAATCAATGATCCGTCGGCTTCGATAATAAGACCACCGCCTAGCATAAGTGCGTTGGTGACGTGTCTGACACCGGATTGCGGTTGGCCTGCCTGTGTTACGCCAACAAGTTCCGTTGTATTGGTATGAAAACTGGCCGCTGTCCATGCCTTGCGATAAGCTGTATCCGGTGTGTGAGATCCGGCATATTGATCACGCAGTGTTACTTGCAGAATCCCCATACGATCGACAACAGAAACGGCAGTCTGGTAACCTTCCTTACGACAGGCATCCAGTGCAGACTTGGCAAGTTTCAATGCTGTGTCGGGATGTAATGCCTTGTAGCTGACCAGAGGACTCTTCTCGGCAAACGCGGACATACTGAAAATAGTGAATAGTACTAAAACCAAAGCTGATTTTCCGGGAATGTTCATAATAGCCTCCTTGAGAAGCGGTTGAATATTGCATTTTTGATTGTAAAGAAACGGCCTGTTTCTGACCAGAGGAATATATATGACGGAAAAGGACAAGACTGTATTCCACGGCAAGATCATTGAAGTGGGCGTGCAAACAACCACATTACCCAATGGTCAGGTAATGGAGCTTGAAATTGTACGTCATCCCGGTGGTGCAGCAGTGGTCGCCATTGATGATCAAAACCGTGTTTGTTTACTGAAACAATTTCGAGTTGTGGTAAATGACTGGTTATGGGAATTGCCAGCCGGCAAGATTGATAACAAGGAACCGCCACTACAAACTGCACAGCGTGAATTACAGGAAGAGGCCGGTGTTATGGCATCAGACTGGAAAGAACTGGGCAAGGAAATCAGTTCCCCCGGTATCTTTAATGAAATTGTTTATCTGTATCTGGCGCAGGGATTACACCATGGTCAACAAAATAAGGAAGATCATGAAGTGCTGGAAGTGCACTGGATTGATTTTAATGAAGTCATTTCAATGATTTATGATGGAATAATACAGGATTCCAAAACCATAGTCGGGCTGGTATTGGCTAAACAAATACTGGATACTGGTCGATAATATTGAGGTATACATTCTGTCCGGGCCAGATATGACCAAAGATCAAGACCAGACATTACTGCGTTCACTGCAGATTCATGAGGCCGAGCCGTTGCACAAACGCGTGCCTACTCATGATGAAAATGGCAGAACATTAAGTGACTTTATGGTTCTGCTTCCAAAATTGAGTGAAAAACCAAACCATGTTCTCAAGGAAACCATCCGGAATATTGAATGCACATTGGTCAATTTCAATAAGTCCGTTGTCTTTGCTGAAGTAAATCTGAAACTGAATTTATTATGGGTCAGCGTCAGACCCCGCCCCGGTATTACCCATGAAATTACTGCTGCATTACAAGTTACCATTCCGGAAGCCAGACTGGTTTCCCATGTCTAGTCTATCCACACTTCATGGTTAACGGGTATTACACAGATCCACATACTGATCTGGTTAAAGAGCAGTTTGCTGTGGTGTATGCACCTCGTCGTCAGCGCGACCGTTTCCCTGAAAACTGTGTTGAGGTCATGGAGTCAGAACAGGATGCCTGTGATTCCGCTGACTCAGATGCAAAACGCTATCCGGCGGTGGTGCTGGGGCCGGCCCGATCATCGGAAGGGTACCAGCTCTATTATCTTGTCCGCTGGCTGGAATCCTCATCTTAAGCTCCTAAAGCGGTGCTGACTTTGTTGAAAAGAAACTCAAAATGCTCATGTATTAACATATACACTCTGCTTTCTCGTTTCTTTTCGCCTTGTCATCATCCACTTAAGGAACTTAAGTCAAAGGTTCCAGGGTGAATAACACCGGTTTTGAGTAGTTATTTGCCTGCTGCTGAGTGGTATAATCGCTGTTCAATCTTTTATCTAGTCCGAGAATCATATCGTGAAAGCCCCTGAATTACTTGCCCCTGCCGGGACACTGAAGAACCTGCGTTATGCCGTGGCCTATGGTGCCGATGCAGTTTATGCCGGCATGCCGCGTTACAGTTTGCGCGTGCGTAATAATGATTTTAATCATTATGAAAATCTGGCGCAGGGTGTCAGGGAGGCGCATGATAAAGGCAGTCAGTTCTTTCTTGCCTGCAATGTATTGCCGCATAACGCCAAGGTGAAAACATTTCTGGCAGATATTGAATCAGCAATAGAACTAAATCCCGATGCATTGATCATGGCTGATCCGGGTCTGATTATGCAGGTGCGTGAACGCTGGCCGGATATTGCCGTGCATTTATCAGTACAGGCCAATACAGTCAATTATGCGAGCGTTAAATTCTGGCAATCACTTGGGTTGAAACGCGTGATACTGTCACGTGAATTATCACTGGATGAGATTGCCGAGATAAGACAGGAATGTCCGGACATGGAACTGGAAGTGTTTGTCCACGGTGCCTTGTGTATTGCCTATTCCGGCCGTTGTTTATTGTCAGGTTATTTTAATCATCGTGATGCCAATCAGGGTTCATGTACCAATTCATGTCGTTGGGAATACGATATTAAAAAGGCAGAGACAGATGTTACCGGTGATGTGGTTGCAAAAAATCTACAGCCTTCATCGTCTGATGTTTATTTGATCGAGGAGCAGGAACGCCCGGGTGAACTCATGCCAATTGAGGAAGACGAGCATGGCACCTACATCATGAATTCAAAAGACTTACGTGCTGTCGAACATGTCGAGAAGCTGGTCAAACTCGGTGTGGATAGTCTCAAGATAGAAGGGCGCACCAAGTCCCACTATTATGTTGCACGCAGTACCCAGATTTACCGCAAGGCGATAGACGATGCTGTTGCCGGGCGCAGTTTTGATCCTTCACTATTGGGTGAGCTTGAAAATCTGGCCAATCGTGGTTACACCGATGGCTTTTTTATGCGCCACCACTCACATGAATATCAGAATTATATGGATAACCATTCAAGAAGTTACCAACAGCGTTTTGTTGGTGAGATTGTCGGTTTTCAAAATGGCATGGCCGAGATCGAAGCCAAAAACAAGTTTGCAGTAGGTGATGAAATGGAACTGATATTACCCACGCAGAACAAAAAATTTATTCTCGAACATGTTGAAGACATGAAAGGCAACGCCATGCAGGAAGTTCCCGGTGGAGGACACCGAATTTGTATTCCGCTGGACGCCGGTGAATATGAAATGGGTCTGTTGGCACGCAACGAAAAATAATTTTTATACCCTTCCTGTTTAGTCATTGTTCAATTTACATTCAGCTTTGATAAGTTATTGTTTTGCCCACTATATAAGCATTTGCTAAATATGTGATGTATGTCATCAATGCCTGTTTCGGGTATCGCATTTTAAAATTCACTGCGGTAGACTGTTATCTTGCAAAAAAACATATGGTTTTTTGCAAATGTATTTCTAGTTTTTTTGAGGATGTGTTTTATGGCAACAGGCAAGGTAAAGTGGTTTAACAACGCAAAGGGATTTGGATTTATTGTTCCTGATGCGGGTGGTAAAGATGTCTTTGTACATTTTTCAGCAATTCAGGGTGATGGATATAAAAGTTTGAATGAAGGGCAGTCAGTTAATTTTGAAACTGAAGATGGTCCAAAAGGTCTGCAAGCAACAAACGTAGTACCCGCCTGAACATTCGTTCCGGCCATTCAATCCAGTAGTTTATTCTCGTATTTTATGGGGAAGAGTGCTTTTTTGCGCTCTTTTCCTGTCAATTTTTCACGTTACCCCCACGAGCGACTAATATAGTCCTGATAATAATAATTATTCGGGCATATGTTAGCGCGCATCTGGACAGGTTTTTTTCTGGCGGCATTTTTATCAGCCATGTTTCAATGGCTGGTAAACGATCAGTCGCAGATTTTTTCCCAGATTGTTACTTCCACTTTTGATATGGCAAGACTCAGTGCTGAAATTGCACTGGGGTTAATTGGCATTCTGGCCTTATGGTTGGGGTTTTTTCGTATCGCTGAAAAGGCAGGTTTAATAAATGTACTGGCCAGATTACTGGCACCATTATTTAAACGTCTCATGCCACAAGTCCCGGAGGGTCATCCGGCACTGGGTTCGGTAACCATGAATCTGGCGGCCAATTTTCTTGGTCTGGATAATGCAGCAACCCCGATGGGTTTAAAGGCGATGCGTGATTTGCAGACATTGAATCCTGACAGTGATACAGCCAGTAATGCCCAGATACTTTTCCTTGTGTTAAACACATCATCTGTCACCCTGTTACCGGTCACCATTTTTCTGTTTCGTGCTCAGCAGGGTTCAGCTGATCCAACAGCTGTGTTTATTCCGATTTTATTGGCGACATCGGCATCCACAATTACCGGATTGTTGGCTGTTGCCTGGTTTCAGCGATTAAAAATTTTTGATGCCGTTATCCTGACTTACTTTGCCGGTTTTGCAATCCTGATGGCCTTGTTTGTTACTTATCTTGGCAGTCTGTCTGCAACCCTGTTGTCGGAAAAATCCAGCCTGTTTGGTAATTTGATTTTGTTTGGTGTCATTATCCTGTTTTTAACGGCAGGTATTTTTAAACGTATCAATACCTATGATGCGTTTATTGAAGGGGCAAAGGAAGGGTTTGATGTTGCGGTTAAATTGATCCCGTTTCTGGTTGGTATGCTGGTGGCGATTGGTGTGTTGCGCGCCAGTGGTGTACTGGATCTGGCGCTGGTCGGGGTGGAATGGACGTTTACTTTAATGGGTTTCAATACTGATTTTGTCCAGGCATTGCCGACCGCGCTGATGAAGCCATTGAGCGGCAGCGGCGCGCGCGCCATGATGCTGGAGACCATGGCAACGCACGGGGTTGATTCGTTTCCGGCAATGGTATCTGCTGTTATACAGGGCAGTACGGAAACCACATTTTATGTACTGGCAGTTTATTTTGGCAGTGTGGGTATCAAGCATGTACGACATGCAATTACATGTGGACTATTGGCTGATTTGGCGGGGATAGTAACAGCGATTACCGTGTCGTACTGGTTTTTCTATAATTAATTCAAAATTTACGGCAAGTTAAATTCTTTACAAATAAACGCGACGACATCTTCCGGTTTGTTGATATCAAGCAGGGTTATGTTTGCAGGTAATTCAGGTTTGATATCCGAACAAACCGCAATAATATGTTTATCGTTTTTACATAACAGGTTTTGACTAACACCAGATCGATAGATTTCAATTTTCGGAATGGCTTCGTGTTTAAATCCTTCGGCGAGGATCAGATCCAGTTTTTCTGTATCGAGTCTTGCAACCAGTGTTTCTATATCAGGTAAATCGTTGTTTTCCGGTGTCTCCATCACCAGTGCCATTCGTTTGGGCGATACCAGCATGGTTTGTCGGCTGCCGGCCTGATGCAGGCGATAGCTGTCCTTGCCCGGCTTGTCGGTTTCAAAATCATGGTGGGTATGTTTGATCACCGCAGTACGTATTCCCTTTTTCACAAGCAAAGGCAATACCTTTTCCAGCAAGGTGGTTTTACCGGTATTACTGTGTTCAGCAATAAAGGCAAGCAAGGGTGGTTTTCTGATACTCATGCAATGGTTTTTATATTTTGAGACCACTTATAATATACACTATTAGCAACAGAGCATAATGGATAAATCTGATAAAGCACATGGCCAGTAAAACCGACATGCCCAAACCGGAACAGGCATTGCCCGGGCGCAGTGAAAGTATTCCAACAGCCGAACTGCATTACGTCAGCAAGGTAAAACTCAAACCGCCCTATCCCAACATTATGCAAACCGCCATGTTTGGTCTCGGTTGTTTTTGGGGTGCAGAAAAAAAATTCTGGCAGTCACAGGGCGTGTTTGTTACCGCAGTTGGCTATGCCGGCGGTTACACCCCTAATCCGACTTACGAAGAAGTTTGTTCCGGTATGACAGGACACAACGAAGTAGTACTGGTTGTGTTTGATCCGAATGTCATCAGTTATGAAAACCTGCTGAAATTGTTCTGGGAATCACATAACCCGACACAGGGCATGCGACAGGGCAATGATCGAGGTACCCAGTATCGATCCGGTATTTATGTTTATAACGAACAACAAAGACAGCAGGCAGAAACAAGTAAAAAATATTTTCAGAAAAAACTTGATGAAGCGGGTATCGGAAACATAACCACAGAAATAATCAATGCGCCGGAATTCTATTTTGCCGAAGACTATCACCAGCAATATCTGGCCAAAAACCCGTTAGGCTATTGTGGGCTGGGTGGAACAGGAATCGAATACTAGATTGCAGGAGCGATGTTGCAGTCGTTAACAAATTGATACCTTTTATTTAAATAATACAAAAATTTGTGATAGAAGAAGTTTATGTATAAATTTGATATTTTTCCTGAGAAAGAATTGATTATTATGATTTTTAGCGGGAGCATTGATTTTCAGGAAATTATGGAAGCCAATGCCATGCTGGTTAATGATCCCGGGTTTAAACAGTGGTTTAACGGTGTTGTAGATCATCGAAAAACTGAATTTCAGTTGTCAATTGAAGAAATCAAGGAAATAGCAAAAGGTATTTCAGATAATAATGTTGCAGTTGGTAAATGGGTAATGATGGTTGAGTCTCCTGAATCAACAGCTCTATCGTCAGTCTATGTTGAAAATGTTAAACAACAACATCCTCAGAATATTTGTTCTACTATCAAAGGAGCTTCAGAGTATCTGGGTATTGATTTGTCTGGATATCTTGAACCTGGTTTATATGATTAGCTTTGTTGCTTGTTCTAAATATAGATTCTTGGTTATTAATATTTTTGACTGACTGAAGTCAGCACTAGTACCTGCAACCTTGTTTATCCTTGTACGGTCACGGTGACAGTTCGTGTATGTGGGGCGGTACGGTGTTCCCAAAGATAAATACCTTGCCATGTGCCCAGGGCACAACGTCCATTAGTGACGGGAATATTAAGTTCGGTTTTGGTTAGCACGGTACGAATATGTGCGGGCATGTCATCCGGACCTTCCATGGTATGGATGAACATGGGATCACCATCCGGCGCCAGACGCGACATGAAGGTTTCCAGATCAGTTCTTACATCCGGGTCTGCATTTTCACATAGTATTAAAGAAGCGCTGGTGTGGTGTACAAAGACATGACACAAGCCGGTTTTGATGGCAGATGCCTTTACAATCGCCTGTATTTGACTGGATATTTCGTAGGTGTCTCTACCACGAGTGTTGATCTTGATTATTTCCTGATGCATGTGGCCATGATAATCAATTTTATGATTATCATCCAATCAGTAATACGGGTTTAGTGTTGAGTTTTGTTTGATTTTTTCAGGAATTCAGTTATTTCATTTACCGGTAACGGACGACTGATGTGATAACCCTGTATCATTTCACAGCCGAGTTCTTTCAGACTATCCATGACTTCCTGTGTTTCCACACCTTCGGCGACCACCTTGAGTCCCAGGTTATGACCCAGATCAATCGTGGAGCGCACGATAACAGCATCATCCTTGTTTGTATTCATGTCCATGACAAAGGATTTATCAATCTTGATTTCGCTGGGCTGTAATTGTTTCAGGTGTACAAGTGAAGAATAGCCGGTACCAAAATCATCAATAGAAAAGTGAACGCCTTCTTTTGAGAGATTTGATAGTACATTACGGGTAAAATCATCGTCTGTCATAATCGCGCTTTCTGTAATTTCCAGAATAATGGAACCTGGTTTGGGTTTCCATTTTTTCAGAAGCTCGCTGGTGACATGTAGAAATTCGGGATCGCGCAGGTTATAAACAGATAGATTCACCGACATGGTGATATCTATATTCTCTTTTTGCCATGCAACACATTGTCCGATAGCTTTATTCAATGCCCATTTTGTAAAGGGTTTGATCAAACCGGTCTGTTCCATTACAGGAACAAAAAAATCAGGTGGAATCATGCCTTTTTCCGGAATCGTCCAGCGTGCCAGCGCTTCAACGCCAACAATTTTGCCACTCTCCAGATCAAGTTTTGGTTGATAGTAAAGTTCCATACTATCTTCATCAATGGCCTTGCGTAATTCGCCCATTAATGTCAGTCGACCAAGGCTGTTTGGATCTTCATTTAAGTCATAAACAAAATAGCCACAGCGTGCACGTTTGGCTACATACATGGCGACATCAGCACGTTTAATCAGTGTCGATACATCCTCACCGTGCTCAGGATATGAAGCAATGCCTACACTGGCAGAGATATGAAAATTGCTTTCATTGACGATAAAGGGTTCATCAAGCACTTTTAAAAGATTATTGGCAACAAGGACGGCTTCATCAGTATCTGCATTTGACACAATCACGGCAAATTCATCACCACCCAGTCGGCCTACAGTATCAACATGGCGTAACGAATGTTGAAAACGATTACCAACCTGTTTGAGTAATTCATCACCGGTATCATGTCCAAGTGTATCATTCACTTCCTTGAAGGAATCCAGATCGATAATCAAGACTGACAATGCTTCCTTGTCACGCTGGGCATTAAGCAAACCTTGCTGGATACGATCCTGAATTAATGTACGGTTAGGTAATGCAGTGAGGGTGTCATAGAGAGCGAGATGCTCCAGCTCCTTGTTAGTATCAATTAATTGCGAGTTGAGTTTTTGCAGTTCAACCTGATATTTGATCGCTTCTTCCTTTGCCTGTGTCAATTGCTCATAGGAAGTTACATTTTCAATAGCATTGCTGATTTGCTGTGCAAACAGTGATAACAGATTCAGATCGCGTTCATTAAACTCGGTTCCATCCTCTTTTTTAATACCCGCAATACCGCCAAGAAAACTGTTTTGTCCAACCATTGGAACCAGAATGACAGTGCCTGCTTCTTCCTTCCAGCGGATCTTCTCTTCAGCACTCAGGGTTTCGATAACACCACTCCACCAGGGTTTTTTATTAGCCCATACCCAGCCGCAGACACCAAATTCAAGCGGCAGCGATTCACCGATAATTTCATTTGCATTTTTGCCGCAACCGGCACGGTAGGTATAGGATTCCTTGTTTTCATCAAGGACCGGGATCAGGAGTGTTTCAGCATTGATCAGGTCACGTGCATGTTCGGCGACCATTTGGAAAATCTTGTCGAGGCCTACATTGTGTGTGACGGCATCGCTGATTTTTTTCAAAATAGCAATTTCGCGCTCGCGATGATGCAGCTCGGCCTCGAGCGATGCGATATGTTCTTCGACCCAACTTTTTATTTTTTGGCCCATATACCCATTTACCACAACACAAGATAAGCAGGTCCATGCTAAAGAATTCAGGCAACTCTATTATCAGGAGCTAACCTGTTGTTCCATCAAGATAAATTAAAAACTAGTACACCTTCCCACGGATGTACAAATATACATCCATGCAAACATTTGTATTACATGAATGTATAAGGTCTGTATCGGCAGAAAAGGGTGCAAATTGAGGTAGTTAACAAGGAGAAACAAGGATTTAAGCCGTTAGCTACTGATTGCCGGGGTGAAAGAAACGCACCTCTTTTTTCTTGAAAAAGGGGATTAATACCATACCAGCGATAAAACCGCCGATATGGGCACCCCAGGCGACTCCCCCTTGTTGATTGGAGGCAGCGGCAGAATTGAATACTTGCAGGAAAAACCAGAAACCCAGTACCCAATAGGCTGGCATGCGCACGGTATGCATGATCACCACAATGGGTACCATGACCAGAATACGGGCATGAGGGAAAAGCAGGATATAGGCACCAAGTACACCGGAGATGGCACCACTGGCACCAATAAGCGGAACAGGTGATTCCGGACTTGGTAACACTTGTGCAAAAACGGAAACTGCACCACATAAAAAATAAAATACAATAAAACGCTTATGTCCCATTGCATCTTCGATGTTGTTTCCAAAAATCCACAGGAACAACATATTACTGATCAAATGCATCCAGCCACCATGCAGGAACATGGAAGTAAAAACACTCATCCATGATGGAATCAGGTCCAGTTCAGGAGGTAGTTGTTTAAAATCAAACAACACCGCCGGTACAACACCGAACGCAAGCACTGCATTACCACCGGCGCGGCCAAGTGAAAGTTGCCAGAGGAAAACCAGTACGCATGTCACAACCAGCCCGATCGTCAGCCAGGGTGTGATCTCGGTGGGATTATCGTCGTGAAGCGGTATCATAAGTTACTTATTATAGGGGAAAAAATACTATTTTAGATAAAGTTGTGACCTTGTTCGTTCGATAAACAACAGACAGGTGCTAATCTTTATGATATGGGAAGAATGAAGGTAAACGGTAATGGCTGAGGGTAATTATGAGGTTGTGTTCAACGGCATGATGGTCAGAGGTGTTGAACCTGATCAGGTTAAGCAGAATCTGGCAAAATTGTTCAAGGTTGATATCAGTAAAATTGAGCCACTGTTTTCCGGCAACATGGTTGTGGTGAAGAGCGGTATTGATCAGGAAGCAGCAGGTCGTTATCAGGCGGCAATGAAAAAGGCGGGTGCAGTATGTGCCATTCGTGAAAAACAAAATGAAAATGTAAAACCAAAAGCAGATCCGGCTCCACAGGTTTCGCAACCACAAGCACCTTCAGAAAAATCTGCTACAGAAACAGTAATAGAAAATAGACAGACCGAGGTGAGTTCATCATCAGATGATGACATGCTTGCACCACCTGGTGTGCAGATCATTGAACCGGTAGTTGTTCCTGAACCAGAAATTGATATCAGTGCAATGAATATGGCAGAAGTGGGTGCTGATGTAACTGATCCGGTTGCACCACCACCACCGCTGAAAATCAATATTGATAATCTGGATATGGCAGAAGTGGGTGCTGATGTAACTGATCCGGTTGCACCACCACCACCGCTGGAAGTCAACATTGATAATCTGGATATGGCGGAAGTCGGTGCTGATGTAACTGATCCGGTTGCCCCACCACCACCGCTTGATGTTAATATAGATAGCATGAGCATGGCTGATGCAGGGGATGATGTGACTGATCCTGTTCCACCGATTCCAGAACCCGATATTGATATCAGCAAGCTGAAGTTTGCCGACGAAGGTTAGTTCTTAGTTACTTCCTGAAAAAATTATGCAACCAATGACTTATGAACAGCGTGTAGAAGTCACGCAACGTATTATTGCTGTCCTTGATGACTGGGGTGTGGCTGACAGTGATCAAATCAGGTTACTGGGATTGCCGGAAGGAACGCGCTCTCGCGTGATACGCAGTTATCGCAATGAAAAACCCTTACCTGAAGATGAAAAGGTATTTGAGCGAGTTGAACATTTTGCCGGTATTGCCCATGCATTATGGACATCAAACCCGCGCAATCATCATGCCGGTGCACTTTGGATGAATCGTACCAATGATCATTTTCAGGATCGTACTCCTTTACAAACCATGATGGAGGACGGACTGAATGGTATTGAAGCAGTCCGGATTCATCTTGATTGTTCCTATGACTGGCATGTGAACGGCCAATAATAACCGTAGTTTATAAATACCCCATTTCTGAATAAAATAACAACTGCTAAGATAGCCCCATGAAACGGTGCCCTGACGTAACGGAAATAGTGCTGATGATGTAGTAAACCATACACATATAACGACTAATGATGATCGAGTCGACGGAAAAACTGATCAGAAAATTATATGTTGTATCAGAAAGTAATAAAAAGGAGATAAGCATGAAACAGGCTTTATTAATAATAATGGTGCTGACTGTAATTGCAGGCAATGTGAATGCAGCTGTAGTCACAAAAGAAGTCAGTTATAAGGAAGGTGATACTGTATTAAAAGGTTATATGGCATGGGATGACAGTATCAAAGACAGGCGTCCCGGTGTGCTGGTGGTACATGAATGGTGGGGTCATAATACCTATGCACGTAAACGTGCCCGCATGCTGGCGGAGGAAGGTTTTACAGCACTTGCAGTTGATATGTATGGTGACGGCAAGACCGCTGATCATCCGGATACGGCTGGCAAGTTTTCCGGTATGGTGATGGGTAACATGCCGATGATGAAAGCCCGTTTTATTGCCGCTGAAAATTATCTGAAAGCCCAACCAACGGTAGATAAAAATAAAATCGCTGCAATCGGATATTGTTTCGGCGGAGCCGTTGTACTCAACATGGCACGTGCCGGACATGATATTGATGCCGTTGTCAGTTTCCACGGCAGTTTGGGTGCAAAGATACCAGCCAAAAAAGGGAACATAAAAGCGGAAGTACTGGTGATGAACGGCGCAGATGATCCGTTTGTAAAACCTGAAGCAATTAGCGAGTTCAAGCAGGAAATGCGGGATGCGAATGCCAATTACCGTTTTATCAATTATCCCGGAGCGAAGCACAGCTTTACCAATCCGGAGGCAGACAGTTTTGCCAAAAAATTCAATTTACCACTGGAATATAATGCGGAAGTGGATAAACAATCATGGCGGGAAATGCTAGAATTATTCGGTAAAGTTTTCAGATAACGTATGGAATTACAGACAAGGAAAACCCATGTATTCATCCAGTAATGTAGATATGGCCTCAACTATCCACAGTTTTAAGGTGGATGGGATGATGCTCCGTTATAGCCTTTTTGTCCCCAAGCTTTATAATTTTTGTAAATCGCTTGGTTTTGAGGCTGGCAAAATAATGCCATCACGGGCATTTTGTTCTGATGAAAGTCAGGGTTATCCGATTATCCTTATCGCAAAACACTTTGGTACTTTCCCATTTAACCATGGCCGTGTTGGTGGCATTGTATCAACAGATCGACATGGTCCACATGCGCATCATGGCAAGGATCTTGTTATTATCAATGCCTCACATGTTGGATTTGATCCATCCAATAATACATTTGGTATTTACCGTCGTTTACAAACAGAAAATCATGAAAACACACCTACCTGTGGCAAGATTTCTCATGTAATTGAGTGGTATTTGCAGGAATATAATTTTGCCTGTGAAAATATTTTTCTTGAAAAGAAAAATAACAGGTATCTGATAACGATTGATAACCAGATTTTAAACAAGGACAAGAAAGAAGGTTTGTTCCTTAATATTGAGCGAATGGTAGAGCTGGACAGGAATGGCAAGCCATGTCCCGAGGAAGTGCATAGCATCTCAAGAAGCTATATTGCATCCAGTGAATTAAAAGACCTGTTTGGTAAATCGGCATGGAATGATTCTGAGCCGGTATCTATCGGTAAAATGCTGAAACCGGAACTTTTCAGTTTCAGACGTCATATTGAAGGTGATGTAGAGGGGAAAAGTCATCTGGAAATAAATTTACTTAATGTGATGCCCTGGATTGTTACCTCCCCGGCACCCTTGTTAACAGCTGCACAAGTCAATACGCAAGTTGAGTTTGACAGGACATTCAGGACGATTATCAAGGAACCCAGTTACAGGAATAAAAAAATTCTGTATATCGCAGGTATTCATATTGATATTTCACCGGCAGTGGGGCAGATATTCCCGTTAACCAAGTTTTTGCCCTGGGCGGCCTACATCCAGCAGGAAGATGGTAGTCATATGATTCTTGAGCAAAAAGAATTAATGCAGAGACTGAATGAGCAAAGCACTGAAAATCTTGATCAGATCAATCTGGAAGATGCCATTCATATAATGGAAGATGCAACGGAAGTAAAAATTCCATTCCCTCTTTAAACGCCTTGAGTTACACCAATAATTAATGAAATTAAATGGTCATTAATCACGCATAGCTTTTTATAGATAGTATCTTTATGGAGAGAAATAGCATGCATGTCACCATTGTTTATGTACACGTAAAACCTGAAAATGTAGATGGCTTCATTGCAGCGAGTAAAAAAAATCATGATGCCTCAATCAAGGAGCCCGGAAATTTACGTTTTGATTTTATCAGACAGGTAGATGATCCCAACCGGTTTGTTTTATATGAAGCCTATAAATCAAAAGAAGATGTGTTGGCACACAAGGAAACTGAACATTACCTGACGTGGCGAGAGACAGTGAATGACTGGATGGCGGAACCGCGCAAGGGTGTTGTTTATGACGGTTTGTATCTATAGCAACTAAAATGTTGAATCCTTTTTCTATTGCACGCTTGCCACGTATTGAGTTTGGTTCTGGCGTAATAAAAAAACTGCCAGAGACAATTCTGAAATTTGGTAACAAGGTATTGTTTGTCACGGGCGGAAAATCATTTCAATCCTCTATTCAATGGAATACCTTGCTCAAGGATATTAAAAAAAATCATATCGAATATCAGCATTGCACTATAAGTGGAGAACCATCGCCGCAAATAGTGGATGACAGTGTAGCCAGATTTTCCGGACATGACTTTGATGTTGTTGTTGCCATTGGTGGCGGCAGTGCGCTGGATGCCGGCAAGGCCATTGCCGGTTTGTTAAAAGTAAAACGCACAGTAATGGATTATCTGGAAGGTGTTGGTCCGGAATTGAAATATGAAGGCCCTGCGGTTCCTTTCATTGCTGTGCCTACAACGGCAGGTACCGGCAGTGAAGCAACCAAAAACGCAGTGTTGAGTGTACAGGGACGCGACGGTTTCAAGAAATCCTTTCGTGATGACCGGCTGGTGGCGGAATACGCAGTTGTTGACCCCGAGTTACTAAAGACCTGTACACCGGAATTGATCGCTTCTAACGGAATGGATGCGCTGACTCAATTAATGGAATCCTACGTATCACTCAATGCAAATCCGTTTACTGATGCCCTGGCAATCAGTGCACTGGAAGCGGCACGTGATGGTTTGATCGAATGGTATGATCAGGGCGCCAGAGCAAAAAAGGCGCATGAAAAAATGGCCTATGCGGCATTGATCTCAGGGATTACACTTGCGCAAACAGGACTTGGTTCAGTGCATGGTCTGGCCTCTCCACTGGGGGCATTTTATCCAATCCCGCACGGTGTTGTATGCGGGACACTGGTGGCAACGGCAACAGAAATGAATATTCAGGCCATGCGTGAACGTGAACCTTCAAATCGGGCACTGGATAAATATGCGCATCTGGCGGATATAATATGTAACCACAGGCACACCTCAAGAGAAGCGGCCTGGGAGGCGATGATTATTCGGTTAACTGAATGGACAGAACGTATGCAGTTGCCATTATTGTCAAAGTACGGTGTCAGTAAGGCGGGGCTGGATCATGTGGTTGAACATTCACGTGGCAGTAGTATGAAAACAAATCCGATAGTATTAACGAATAACGAGATACGTCTTGTTCTTGAACAGAGGCTGAGTTAGAGAAAACCATGAAAGCAAATGAATTAAAAAGAGGTATGGTTGTTTCCATTGACGGTAATAATTTTATTGTAAAGGATGTTGCAGTCAAATCACCTTCATCCCGCAGTGGCAATACACTCTATAAAGTCCAGTACAGGAATATCATAACGAAACAAAAACTGGATCAGACCTATAAAGGGGATGATGTACTGCAGGAAGTCGAGTTGATCCGGCGTTTAATGCAGTTGCTTTTTCGTGAACAGGAATCTTGCACCTTTATGGATAGTGAGAGCTATGAACAATACAGTATCGATAATGATGCCATAGAAAACGAATTACTTTATCTGGTAGATGGTGTGGAAGGTATCATGGGTCTGATTTCGGAAGGCCAGTTATTGGGCATTGAAGTTCCTTCAACTGTTGAAATGGAAATAACGGAAACATCACCCTCAATCAAGGGTGCCAGCGCTTCTGCTCGCACCAAACCAGCCAGCTTTGTAACCGGCCTTATTATTCAGGTGCCTGAATATATTTCGGAAGGGGAGAGAGTAAAAATCAATACGCAGACAAATGAATTTGTATCCCGTGCCTGAAAAGGGCCTTCATACAAACATTTTGTATTAAAGCTTCCCGGAATGTTGTTCTATAAACTGCTCAATAAAATGTTTGGGCTTGGCACCGCTGAAACGCCCCTTTTCTTCCCCATCTTCAAACAGGATAACAGTCGGAAACCCACGCACATGATAATGTCCGGCCAGTTTCATGTTTTCCCCTTCATCCACCTCGACCTTGGCGAGAAGTACATCTCCGTCAAACTCCTCGATGACCTGAAAGAGAATTGGTGCAATCACGACACAGGGTGAACACCAGTCTGCCCACAGATCAACCAGTACCGGTTTACTGCAAGACATATCAAGTACCTTTTCCTGAAAATCAGGCACAGAAACATCAAATATGTGAGGATTTTGCGAGGATTTCATAGGGTTAGTGCACTCAAGTAAGGCTATTGGATGGCCGATACCATTACTAATGATATCTGACTTTCAGGCTAGCAGACAGGAATTTCCCCGATTATGTTGTCTCAGAAAAACATGGGTCGTGATGAAAAACCTAAAAATGGCTGGATTGAAAAACTGGGATGGGCCGGATTTCTGTTTTTTTTTGTGAAGGGTATGTTGTGGTTGTTAATACCGGTATTTTTAATCGTATTGGGTATGGATTAATTTTTTAATAAGCGTGTTTTTATTTGTTTATTAGTTATCCTTTCCTATACTGTTTCATATCTTTAAAGATGAAAGTTTCAGCTATACTTTAAGTTCGGTTATGTGGTGATAGGCAATGAAAAGAAGAACACTGATAAAAGCTATCCCCTTAAGCCTCCTTGCCGCAGCAGGGGGTGTATCTATATGGCGTGATCACGCGATATCAAAGACAGCGATAAGCCTGAGCGAAGATAATAGTTACGATCAACACATCAATCTTAATGATTTACTTGGTGAGGATCTTTTCATCAAGGACAATCTGGAAAAGCCGGAACAAAAGATCGCAAAAACAACAGAAATAATTATTAAGGACGATGAATTCAAACGCCTGAAATCTGTTGTAGCTCATTTGCAGCGTGTACAGAACCAGGTAGGTTATGCAAACTTTAACCTGCTGGGTTTTGATGAAATGATAAGGATAGGCCGAAACTTTTCATCAGTAGGTAGTTTTACCCGTGCTGAACTGGATTTTTTTGAATATATATTTACTGCAGATGCGAAGGCCTACGGATTTTTTGGTGACAAGGTAATAGACAATATTTCCTCGGTCATTCCGGAACGGGAGATTAAAAAGATTGCACGTACCGGACATTATTTATTCAAGGGGCAATCAATCGAGAAATACAACCGAGTCAGAAAAGATGTAGGTAATAGCCTGGTACTGACATCCGGCATCCGGAGTGTTGTTAAACAAACCTATCTTTTCCTGTCAAAGGCAATAGAAACCGATGGTAACCTGTCAATGGCCTCATATTCTCTAGCACCGCCTGGCCATTCCTATCATGGAATCGGAGACTTTGATGTTGGCAAGGTTGGTTACGGACACAAGAACTTTACAGCTGATTTTTCACACACAGATGAGTACAAACGACTGACTGATCTGGGTTATGTCGCTATCAGATATGTCAATGGCAATCCGTTCGGAGTACGTTTCGAGCCCTGGCATATCAAAGTTGTCTAAATCCCTGTCTTTTTTATTACAATCCGGAAAATGAATGTCTGGTAACAGCGTTCGTATTTGTTTATTATTTCCCCAGTAATTTATTAATGGAGATATCTAATGGCTGAAACAGTTGATGAACTGACTGTCGATTATACCGAAGATGGTGTGCTCGTTTCCAAACAACTGGACAAGATTGTCCTTACCAAAGGCGCATGGTCTACGATTATTTTTCGCTATCAAGACTGGGATCGTAAGAAGGAAGAATATGGTCCGGACAAATATACTATTCGTCGTTATCAGAAGCGTAACGGGGAATACATGCAGAAATCAAAATTCAATATTTCCAGCAAGGATCAGGCAACGAAAATTATTGAAGCCTTGCAGACCTGGACCAAGGATTAATTCCCTAAGCGGTGCCGGCCGCATTGAAAAATTAATCAGGAGTTCTTTGAACTATTTAAAAATAGAAAGGGAGAAAAAATGAACCTCCTGAGACTCAAACTGCATTGGCAAATACTTATAGCCCTGTTGCTGGCGGTTGTTGCCGGTTGGGTTACCGGCACCGATGCCAGCCTGTTTGGTATAACCTTTTATTCACTCTACGAATTTTTTGGCACTCTTTTTCTGAATGCCCTTAAAATGCTGATCGTCCCGTTGATCGCATCATCCATTATTACCGGTATGGCCGGCGCCAGTCAGAATGCGGCCTTTGGTCGTCTGGGCGTTAAGACACTGTTGTATTACATGACTACCAGTCTGATGGCCATTCTGATTGGATTAGCACTTGTGGATATGATTTCACCCGGTATTGTTAATGGTGAGCCGGCCAAAGAAGTGATCGGTTTGAGTGCTAATACAGATGAAGTGCTTGCCAAAACAGAAGGCAGGGGCGCATCTGATATTGCCGGAATATTTTTGCGGATGGTACCAACCAATGTTGTTGCAGCTGCAGCAGACGGGCAGTTATTGGGACTGATCTTTTTCTGCCTGTTATTCGGTTATTTTGTTACCAAGGTGCATGACAAATACACCATGGTCATGGTGGATTTCTGGCAGGGAGTGTTCGAAATCATGATGCGTATAACCGACTGGGTCATGAAGTTTGCGCCCATTGGTGTGTTTGCATTAGTGGCAAAAGTAGTTGCCGCTACCGGTTTTGCTGCATTCCAACCGTTGCTGTTGTTTATGATCACGGTATTAATGGCACTTGCAATCCATGTATTTGTTTCACTGCCGTTGTTGTTGCATTTTATTGCGCGTGTTAATCCGCTTAAACAATTTCGTGCTATGGCGCCAGCACTATTGACGGCATTCTCCACGGCTTCTTCTTCAGCTACGCTTCCATTAACCATGGACTGCGTGGAAAATAATGCAAAGGTCTCCAATCGCACTTCCAGTTTTGTATTGCCACTGGGTGCAACAGTAAACATGGATGGAACAGCATTGTATGAATGTGTCGCTGCCATGTTTATTGCGCAGGCCTATGGACTGGAATTGGGTTTTGCCACCCAGTTTACTGTGGTGTTAATTGCCCTACTGACATCTATCGGCGTTGCCGGTATTCCGGCGGCGAGTCTGGTGGCCATTGTGGTGATACTGGGTGCGATTGGATTACCGGCTGAAGGTATTGGTTTAATACTGGCTGTTGATCGTATTCTTGATATGTGTCGAACCAGTGTGAATGTGTTTAGTGATTCATGCGGGGCGGTGTTAATAGCAAAGACTGAAGGCGAAACAGAAGTCCTTAAATAAAAGTTTCTTCTTCCAATACTACGATAAACGTTCCAGTTCTTCTTCAGCGATTTCTCTGACTTCCTCATCTGGATCATTCAGCATTTTTTTTAATGTATTAATAGCCTGTTTGTTTTCGGTAAGGCCAAGAAAGTGTGCACAGTCAGCACGTATCTTTTTGTCAGCATGGTTACAAAGGGTTTGTAGAGGTTCGGTGATTGTTTTCGCCAGACCAGTTCCTTGCAGATTTTCCAGTAATGCACCAATCCCGATACGAGTTGCCATGGCTGTTTCAGGGTTAGCAGTCAGTTTAACGAGTTCGTGTAAAAGTTCAGGTTTACGTTTAACCAGCTCCATGACCTGAGGTAGCTGTCCACCCGATAATAATTCATCGATATAGATTTGCATCCCTTCGGGATCACTTGCCTTGCTTATCCAGTCTTGTAATTCCTGTTTTGAGTGCAGTCCGTGTAACTCGAAATCACCGATACGTATCCAGGGAACAGAACGTACATGACTGAATTCATCTGTCCTGTCCTCAATATCAATAAATTGTACATCATCGATGAGACCGATTTTTACAATATCATTCAGTGATTGTTTTACTGCATTGCAGTGCGGGCATTGCTTACTGGTCAGTACAGTGACAACCGGTTTTCGGGGTTGTGGTTGGTCAGGCATCAATATCAGGAATCAGCATGTCTTCCAGTTTGGCAATAAAATCCTTGAGCTGGAGTTTGCGTTTTTTTAGACGCTGCAGTTTAAATTGATCAATTTTAGGATCCTCGCTCAGACGTGAAATAGCGTCATCAAGGGCGCCATGTTCAAGTCGGAACTCCTGAAGTTTGAGTTTAATATTTGTGTTCTGATCCACGGATACCATTTTCCCATCGGTTTTGTTTCATTATGGCACACCAAAATCAAGGGAGACATAATTTGGTATCTATCTGATTATAAAAAGATTATCTATATATTATGCACTTGGGTATAAATGCAATTTACCTAAAGTAAACAGAGGCTTAGAACGATATATAAGGTACATCATCATCGGATTCGAATTATACATGAGCGTCTTGCAGCTGGATGTTCCCAATCTGACCGTTCACAGTGTTTCATCATCAGCCATGGAGACAGCTGAGTTACAGGCATGGCTGGATGGATTGCATCTGACCGATGTGGAAAAAAGTACCCGTTCGATTATTAATACCATTAATCAATACAACCAGAGTACGCTGGATCCGATCCAGCGTATCCAGTTCATGGATCAATTTATCCCGGTTGGTGCACAATTACTTGAGTCTCTCCGTGGAAAGTTGAAGGGAAGTCCATTTCCGCTGAGTAACAATAGTCTTGAACGTGCCGAGCTTGTTATCAAAATGATGGAAGCCATGGCAAATGGCTACAAGATTTCAATTCTTGATCTGGATGCTGGAAAGGGGGATCCGGAACAAGCCAGCACGGCCTCGTTAAAGGCAACCTTCTTCTCAATCAAGTATCTGTCGGAACAATTGCTTTCTGCATGGCTGATTTATTATCCCGAGCCACAAGGTGTCTGGGCGCAGATTCATCGCCTTTATCGTTATGCTGAAGAGACTGGCATGCATGACAAGGTATTACCGGCGCAGGTCGGTGAGAACCTGACTGCAAATACAATCCTGCACATGTACAAACGGATTGTATTGCTTGCTATATCCAATCCTTATCACCTGATGGAAGGTGAAGCCGCCGCGATTCTGGATTACCTGAGAAACTGGGCAACAAAGTGCACCATTACTCCGCACACTCAGGAGACTAAAGTCACAGGACAGTTCTATGTCGATCTTGAATCAGGTGATGCCCCACGCTTTGCATCCGATCATATTGAGCATAAGCCTAAACAGGGAAAGATCATTGGTGTTGATGCACTTGCTGCCGGACTGGCTAATTTGATCCACAAGATTACCGAGCAATCCAGAGGCAAGAACATGTCACTCAAGGATCGCATGAATCGTGACATGCTCATAAGACTGCAAAATGCATGGGGTGGAAGAGTAGACAGACAGGAGCAACGTTTGCCTGGTTCGGAAAATGTTTTGTTGTCTGTTGGATTGGGTGCGAGCCATTATTTTGTTAGCGGGTTGAAAAATTTTGATCCGGAAAAGGATGAAGTAATATCGGGTGGCACTATTAGCGGATCGGAATCCGGTTTGTCACTTGTCCCACTGGAAGAGGATGGATGGAAAAAACAGGAGTTAAAAGACAAGATGGAGTCAGGGGTTACCCAGCATCGTGTATCCACCTTTGATGATAAAAGTGCAGATGCCTGGCAAAAGATCAATGCGACCAAGGCATACCATCAGTCAATTGTTGCAAACAGAATTCCGGAATTTAAGTCGACCGAGTGGAGCAAGTTCAATGAGAGTCAGGGTGGTCTTGGACTGACCAGTTCAGACATCAGCAACCTGAAAATTCGTGTCGGTGATTTGATTAGTTTCAGTAAGGATAGTGGTAACAGCTGGAGACTGGGAGCATCTCGCTGGTTGATGAACAAGAATAACCGAACTCTTGATTTAGGCATAAAGATAATTTCGGAAAATGCGCATGCAGTTGGTGTCAGGGCAATTTCAGGTGTTGGGGAGGGTGGCGAGTATTTCCGTGCCTTTGTCTGCAGTACAAAAAATAATAGTGAAGAAGTGCAAACGGTCATTGTCCCGGCCAATATTTTTGATATTCAGTCAGAGCTTGTTCTGAATCAGGACGGGAATATTGAATATATCCATTTGCAGAAACTGATTGATACCACTTCATCATATTCACAGTTCCAGTTTGAAATTATTGCCAAACCGGATGGTAACCCCTATCTGAATAAATACCTTTAGGGATAACAGAGTTGTTACCCGTTGTTTTCCTTTAATACCAGATCTTTCATATTTCTTCGATCCAGCCTGTCTTTTGATGCCTGTTCCAGTTCATTCATTATATTATCGATGGTCGCATTGGATGGAAGTCGTTTCAGATTTAAATAACTTTCTTCACCGTGGGAACGTACGGCATTAATGACATCTTCTATCATAATGTTTTCCAGTGATTGTGAAGGTTGGTAACAGGTAGTGTCATCACAAGTGCGTTTCAGCAACTCATGATTAATCAGCAAATCGATTATCTCTTCCATAATCTCCATTGGAACATGGAGATATTGTGCCAGACGGTCAACCGACCAGCCATTCCCCTTTGTGTGAAAATCCTTACTGATAAGATACATGGTATGTAATGCAAGACTTTCTTTCATGCGGTTGCTGGGTTTGAGTTCTCGTTTTTGTATAGACAAATATTCAGGATGCTGGTGATAAAAGGCAATACTGGTGCCGGTTAATAAAATCAACCACGCAAGATAAAGCCAGATCATGAATATGATCAATGTTGCAAATGCCGAATAGATGGCAGTGTATTTACCGGAAGAGGCGACAAACGAAGCAAATGCCCAGCCAGTAGTTTCCCATAAAATACCTGCAGTGATAGCACCAATTAATGCCGAACGTATTTTTACCTTTGTATTTGGTATCAACACATAAACAAATGTAAATGCGGCGATAATAAGTAAATAGGGGGCAAGTCTTGCAGTAAAGCTGAGAATTTCACCAAAAGGCTCAATAGCGCTCAGTTGCTGGACTATTGAGGCACTGGCAATGGATGCGGTAATACCAACAGCAGTGAAAATCATAATAGGCCCAACAATAACAACGCTTAGATAATCACTAAAGCGTTGTGTAAATGATCGATGAGCCTTGACTCGCCATATAAAATTAAATGCCCGCTCAATTTTCTGGATCAGTGACACAACGGTGTATAACAGAAATAAAAGTCCCAATGACCCCAGTACACCGGCTTTCATATTTTCAACAAAACCGATAATACGTTCGGTAATTTCAATACTCTTGTCACCGAGGGGCTGCAATAATGCCAGCAACATGGGTTCTATCTGGTTATGTACACCAAAGGCTTTTAAGACGGAAAAGCTGACTGCGAGTAAAGGCACGAGTGATAACAGTGTGGTGTAAACCAGACTCATGGCACGTAATGTAATTTGTCCATCAATGGCATCACGGATAACGGCATAGGCAATGCGCAGGCTGAAAATGATCCTGGCTTGCCATCCGCTTCTGGAATGAAGATCAGATTCCCAGATTGAGTTAAAAACCTGTGTACGCAAATTTTTTGTATTCATGGTGTTTTTTAAGACCATCACGTGCGGTCAAAAGAATTATTTTCCTTTTAATATCATAGCGATATTAGATTAGATATCGGTTTCATGCATCCTTTCCTTGACGCAGACAATCTTCTGGCAGATTATAATATCAGACGACTGTCTTATTAATAAAAACTCGGGTAATTGACCGTTTATAACAGGAGACAAAAATGGCACAAAAACCGGTAACGCTGGCAGAACAGAACCAGCAGTTAATGACCGATTTCATGAACCAGCTACCGCAAGAACAGCAAGCCATTGTGCAACATGAAATGGGTAAAATCATATCTGATGGTTGTGGAAATGAGGTTATTAATACAGGTGATGTGGTACCGGATTTCTCACTTGTTGACGTGCATGGCGGTGATTTCAGGCTGTATGAAATGCTGCAAAAGGGGCCGGTGGTTATCAGTTTTTATCGTGGTGGCTGGTGTCCATTTTGCACACTGGAATTCAAGGCTTTAATGGATATATATCCACAAGTTAATGCAGCTGGTGCCGAGCTTGTTGCGATATCTCCCCAGACACATCACCATTCAGTTCTCACCGCAACAGATCTGTCGATACCTTTTCCGGTATTAAGCGATCCCGGCAATCAGGTCACAAGGCGTTTTGGATTGTTATTCAAAATGCCGGAAGCAATACAGGTACTCTACAAGGAATGGGGGCTTGATGTTCCACGGGTAAATGGCAGTGACAATTATGATTTACCGATTCCGGCAACTTATATTGTTGGGACCGATGGCAAGGTCAAGGAGGCCTATATCAATATAAATTATACAGAACGAATGGAACCTGCCGAGATACTGGCGTTTTTGAAAAAGCTGAATACATGAGCGTGTTGAGATTAAAAAAATAGCCGATTAGTGAATAATTTTATTTGGCTGTGCAAGTAAAAATACACTTATATATAGCTAAGGTATTTAATGTAAACCAATTTTTGAGCGGATAAAGACCTACTTTTGAGTAGCAATCCTTCTTGCTCAATGATATGGTTAGCGCATCATAAAAACAGTATTTCATTTCTTGCTATATATCAATGAGTAAAAAATCCAGTTACACGTACGAAGAATTGTTGCAATGTGGTCATGGCACATTGTTTGGACCAGGCAATGCCCAGTTACCGTTGCCCCCGATGCTCATGTTCGATCGGATCACCAGAATATCCGATGAAGGCGGTGTCTATGGAAAGGGTGAAATCATTGCCGAAATGGATATCAAGCCGGATTTGTGGTTTTTCCAATGTCATTTTGAAGGCGATCCGGTGATGCCTGGCTGTCTGGGACTGGATGCAATGTGGCAGCTGATCGGGTTTTTCCTTGGTTGGAAGGGGGGGCCCGGCAAAGGACGTGCATTGGGTGCGGGTGAGGTAAAATTTACCGGTCAGGTAGTACCCGAAAACAAGAAAATCACGTATCGTATAAGCCTGAAAAGGGTCATCATGCGTAAGTTGTATATGGGGATAGCGGACGCAATCATGGAAGTAGATGGCAAGGAAATCTATTCTGCAAAAAATCTGCGTGTTGGTTTATTTACTGAAGACGCCGATTTTCAGGGGCAATAATTTTGAGAAGGGTTGTTGTAACAGGACTGGGGATTGTTTCCAGTATCGGTAACAACAAGCAGGAAGTGCTTGAGTCACTCAGGGAAGGTCGTTCCGGTATTGAATTCAGTCAGGAATATGCCGACATGGGATTTCGCTCTCATGTGTACGGTCCTGTGCGCATCGATCTTGACGCACTCATTGATCGCAAACTGAAACGTTTTATGAGTGATACAGCAGCATATAATTATGTTGCCATGCAACAGGCGATTGATGACGCTGGTTTATCTGAAGAACAATATTCTAATCCAAAAGTAGGCCTGATCATGGGGTCTGGTGGTGCATCGACTGATAACGTTGTCATCACTGCTGATACAGCTCGTCAAAAAGGCATAAAAAGAATTGGTCCCTACATGGTAACGCGTACCATGTCGAGTACCACATCCGCCTGTCTTGCAACGCCATTTAAAATCAAGGGCGTAAATTATTCTATTAGTTCCGCCTGTGCCACCAGTGCGCATTGTATTGGTAATGCATCAGAGCTGATTCAGTTGGGTAAACAGGACATGGTGTTTGCAGGTGGCGGTGAAGAAGTGCACTGGTCCATGTCGGCGATGTTTGATGCCATGGGTGCGTTGTCTTCAAAATATAATGACACACCACAAATAGCATCACGTGCCTATGACGCCGATCGGGACGGTTTTGTTATTTCCGGCGGCGGCGGTGTGGTAGTGCTTGAAGAACTCGAACATGCCAGGGCGCGCGGTGCAAAAATTTATGCCGAGCTGACCGGTTATGGTGCCACATCAGACGGGTACGATATGGTTCAGCCTTCCGGCGAAGGTGCAGTACGTTGTATGCAACAGGCATTGTCGACCACAAAAGGCAAGGTCGATTACATTAATGCCCATGGCACCAGTACACCGGTCGGTGACATGCGTGAACTTGAAGCCATTAAGGAAGCCTTTGGAAACAATGTGCCCAATATTGCTTCAACCAAGTCATTAACTGGTCATGCACTTGGTGCCGCCGGTGTAAATGAAGCGATTTATTCGTTGATTATGCAGGAGGCTGGCTTCATTGCGGCATCACCCAATATCTCCAACCTTGACCCCAAGGCAGAAGGTATGCCGATTGTCAGGGAACGCATTGATAATGCAAAACTGGACACAGTCATGTCCAACAGCTTTGGCTTTGGTGGAACCAATGCGACCCTGGTATTTGAACGTTTAACCAACTGATATTGATTATCCAACTCCCCGCAATCCTGTATAATCGCGGGCTTTCAGAAACGAGCAGTTATTTCCAGTCATGAGTGAAATTGTTGAGCAAATCAGGCTCAGACGCACCTTTGCCATTATTTCCCATCCGGATGCGGGTAAAACCACATTAACGGAAAAATTGCTGTTGTTTGGTGGTGCCATTCAGCTTGCCGGTACTGTTAAGGGACGCAAGGCGGCGCGTCATGCTACTTCAGACTGGATGGAACTGGAAAAACAACGTGGCATTTCAGTGACCTCATCAGTGATGCAGTTTCCGTACAACGGGCGCATGGTGAACCTGCTTGATACTCCCGGTCATGAAGACTTTTCGGAAGACACCTACCGCACACTAACGGCAGTTGATTCAGCGCTCATGGTCATTGACAGTGCCAAGGGTGTAGAAGACCGTACTATTAAACTGATGGATGTATGCCGTCTACGTGATACACCCATCATGACATTCATTAACAAGCTCGATCGTGAAAGCCGTGATCCGGTAGAGCTGATGGATGAAATTGAATCAATTTTAAAAATACAGTGCACACCCATGACATGGCCGATTGGCAGCGGCAAGCGTTTTCGCGGTGTGTATCATTTATTAAATAACTGCGTACACCTTTTTAGTGCAACGCATCAGGGCAAGATTCAGGAAGGTGAAATCATTGCCGGACTGGATAATCCAAGACTGGATGAAATACTGGAAGATCAGGCGCAGGAACTGCGCGACGAGATTGAACTTGTTAAGGGTGCTTCACATGAATTCAGTGTTGATGCCTATTTGCAAGGTAAACTGACACCGGTCTTTTTTGGTTCAGCGATCAATAATTTTGGCATAAAAGAATTACTGGACAGCTTTGTTGAAATGGCACCATCTCCTCGTGACAGGGAAACCAGTACGCGTATAGTCAAGGCAGAAGAAGAACAGTTTTCCGGTTTTGTATTCAAGATTCAGGCAAATATGGATCCGCAACACCGTGATCGAATTGCCTTTATGCGCATTACTTCCGGGAAATACACCAGCGGTATGAAAATGCATCAGGTGCGAATTGGACGTAATGTGCAAATCGCCAATGCCATTACCTTTCTTGCACGAGATCGTGAACATGTTGATATTGCCTACTCCGGTGACATAATCGGTTTGCATAATCATGGCACGATCCGGATTGGTGATACCTTTACTCAGGGAGAAGAACTTAAATTCAGCGGTATTCCCAATTTTGCGCCGGAACTTTTTCGTCGTGTAATTTTAAATGATCCACTGCGTATGAAGGCCTTGCAAAAGGGACTTGATCAACTTAGCGAAGAAGGTGCTACCCAGGTGTTTCGCCCGCTGGCCAGTAACGATTTGATACTGGGTGCTGTTGGTTTATTGCAGTTTGATGTGGTTGCCTATCGTCTGAAAGATGAATATGGCGTTGAATGTAAATACGAACCGGTACAGGTAGCAACTGCCCACTGGGTACAGTGTGATGATGAAAAAATAATGGAAGCATTTCGCAAGAAGAATGAAACCAATCTTGCTATCGATAGTGGTGGTAGCCTGACCTATCTGGCGCCTACTATGGTAAATCTGAATCTGGCAAAAGAGCGTGCGCCAGAAGTGGAATTTCTGGCGACGCGTGAACATTAATTATTTTTGATATCCAGTAACTCAATTTCAAATATCAGTGCTTCATTTGGTCCAATGGCCTTGCCTGCACCCTGTTCGCCGTAGGCAAGATGTGGCGGGATCCAGACCTTCCATTTTGAACCGACCTTCATGAGCTGTAATATTTCCTGCCAGCCTTTGATAACACCATTTACCGAGAAGGTGGCCGGCTTGTCACGTTTATAGGAACTGTCAAACTCTGTGCCGTTAATCAGAGTGCCGCGATAATGCGCAACAACACTGTCAGTCGACTTTGGTTTTTGACCGGCACCGTCTTTCAGAACCGTATAAAGTACACCACTGGGTAAAGCGGTGATGCCTTTTGTATCCTTTGTTTTTTTCATAAAGTCATCACTGGCTTTTTTATTTTTACTTGCCATCGCCATGTGTTGCTTGAGTTGTTTTTGTTGTTGTGCATGCATGACTTGCTGAATACGTTCCTGACTGATTCGTGGAGATTTTCCCTTCATCACGTCTTCAATCCCGTTCATCATGGATTCTTTATTGATATCAATGCCGTCATTTTTCAGTCCCATACCAATTTGATAGCCAACCGCATAACTGAAATCCTGCTTCATTTTTTCATCATCCCCGTCAGCAGCCAGTGCATGTCCGGTCAGTAGAAGGCCTATCACAAAGGTCGTAATTCCGTATTTCATTAAAATTCTCCAAAGTTTTTAATTATCAGAAAGTGTACGAATAATCGCATATCTGTCACCGTCTGTGTGAATCGAACCCATTAAATCCAAGACGTAAAAATATAAATCAATAATATCAATAGGTTACAGGATCTGTATTGATGTATGGTACCTCAAGATTTGGCCATTTTTACCGCTATATCTATTAGGTATTTGATTTAATAGCTGTTTTCGGCCCGAATGGTCGGGTGCAAAAGGATAAGGCATGAATTTGGTCATCACAGTTCTATTGTTTATTGCGGTTATTGTGACGCTGTGTCTGGCGATCTACACAGCGGCAATGTTTATGCGTTTATCGAGTGACAAGAATGAGCGTGCAATGGCGCGTGCCTTTGTCAGAAATTTGCGCGCAACACGTGATGAATGTAAGGAAAACCGTGCCAGCCTGTTTATTGAAAAATTTGGTCTTGAAAAATCCGAGGCCGAGATTATTGCTGAACGCCTCATTAAACTTGAAGAATCACTTTATGCAGTTTTTTTCCGCATTTTTATTCAAGGTGAAACCAAGGCATTGGCAGAAGCGAACAAGCCGGTCGAGGAAATTATAAACTCTTGCTGTACGACAGTTTCTGAATATGTACAGGCATCCAGCTCAAGTATCAGTACCGAGCAGGAGCAGGCACTGGAAAGAAAAATAGATAACCTCAAGGAAGATAACAAGAAGCTTAAAGATAAATATGACAACCTGAAGCTGGAATTCGAAAAAATAGAAAGAGAGAAGGAAGTCATGGAAAAAGAAAGCGAAAAAGTCATGGGCGAATATCTCAATATGTTTGCCAACAAACGTGCAGAGGGCGGATAAATCCGGTTGCACTGCCTGTTGTAATCTCCAGCTATAAAAAATACCATGTTCAGGATTGTTTCAATATTCTGAGTCAATATGGTTTTTTCCTATTACAATCGTTTGTCCAAAAAACAAAAACAAATCTATCTTGCGAGTGATGTTGTTCATGCTATTCGCTTGCCAACAACACGAGGCCTGAAGGGCAGAATAAAAAAAATTGAATCAGCCCTGAAAAAAGAAAATCGTATTGAAACTGAAACTGCATGTCGGGATTTGATACAATATTTAATGTCAATGCTGGATGTGCCGCCGGTAAGAATAAAAGTCTTTGCCGCCAGACCACATGATGACTGGGGTGAACTACATGGATTGTATACATCGTCAGAAGGAAGGAAACAGGCGCTAATTCATGTCTGGATGCGTACAGCAAAAAAACGTCAGGTTGTTGCATTCCGATCCTTTTTAAGGACAGTCCTGCATGAGCTTTGTCATCATCTGGATTATGAATATCTGCAACTGGAAGACTCTCTCCATACCGAGGGTTTTTACAAACGCGAATCAAGCCTGTTTCATCAACTTGTACCAGCTAAGAGAAAAACAGATAAAAAGTAATTTTACGTTTATTTTTGGCGCTGGATATTTTAAATTAGGTTTTTATATGGACGGGCACAAAAATGAATTTCTGTAATCAATGTGGTGAGAAAGTCACACTCAAAATCCCGCAAGGGGACAACATGCCACGTTATGTTTGCGGATCTTGTGCAACGATCCATTATGAAAATCCAAAAATTGTCGCCGGTTGTATTCCTGAATGGGAAGACAAGGTGCTGTTGTGCAAACGAGCGATTGAACCACGTTACGGCCTCTGGACATTACCCGCCGGTTTTATGGAAAACAGGGAATCTACAACTCAGGCCGCCATGCGTGAAGCAATGGAAGAGGCCAAAGCAGATGTGGAGATCACATCGCTCTATACAGTGTTTAACCTGATCCACATTAATCAGGTCTATATGCTGTTTCGTAGCCGTTTGCAAAATCTGGATTTTGGTGCTGGTGAAGAGAGCCTTGAAGTTGCCCTGTTTGAAGAGAAGGACATTCCCTGGGATCAACTGGCCTTTCCTGTTGTGGAGCAAACACTGCGCTATTTCTTCAAGGACAGGGCAGCGGGTCAGTTTCAGGCTCGTATGGGGGACTTTCAGGACAGACAGACCCTGCTCTCTGTCAGCCTGTTGGATGCACTCCATACCCCTGAATAGGCACCAAACTACGGTTTTTGTACCAGCCTTTATGCTAGAATAGCCCCCTTTTTCGAGCAGGTGTCTGTTTTTCAGGCTGTTTTAGGCAATCTCATGTCATACGAGCAAATAGATAATATCAATGTCCTGTCACAGGATTTATTGCCCACACCGGAGAAGGTGAAGCAAGACATCCCGTTGACCGAATCGGCCCGCAACACAGTTTTGGCCGGACGTGAGGCTGTATACCGGATTCTGGATCGTCAGGATCCCCGTTTGTTTGTGGTAGTCGGGCCATGCTCAATTCACGATCCCAAGGCAGCCATGGAATATGCCGGCAGGTTGAAAGAGCTGGCTGATGAACTGGACGATACGCTATTGCTGATTATGCGTGTGTATTTTGAAAAGCCACGTACTTCGGTTGGATGGAAAGGCTTGATTAATGATCCGGATATGGACGATTCCTTCCATATCGAAAAGGGTTTGTCATTGGCACGTGGCTTGTTGCGCGATATCGCTGAAACCGGATTGCCTGCTGCGACAGAAGCACTTGATCCGATCATGCCGCAGTATCTGGCGGATTTGATTACATGGACAGCGATTGGTGCACGTACAACAGAATCACAAACGCATCGGGAAATGGCCAGTGGTTTGTCAGCGCCGGTTGGTTTTAAAAATGGAACTGATGGCAGTCTTGAAGTTGCAATTAATGCGATGCACTCTGTTTCCAGCCCGCATCATTTTCTGGGGATCACACAGGAAGGACGTTGTGCTGTTTTCCGTACCAAGGGTAATGCCTACGGTCATGTCGTATTGCGTGGCGGTGGCGGTAAACCAAACTATGACACTGAAAGTGTTAAACGTTGTGAAGACGCACTGTCAAAGGCAGGCTTGCCTGCCAATATTGTGATTGATTGCAATCATGGTAACTCAATGAAAGATCCGTCAAGACAACCGGCAGTTATGGCGGATTGCACACAACAAATATTGAGTGGCAATAAATCCATCATTGGTTTCATGCTGGAAAGTCACTTGCATGCCGGCAGTCAGTCTATTCCTGAAGATCATTCCAAACTGAAGTACGGGGTGTCGGTAACGGATGCCTGTATGGACTGGGAAACAACCGAGAAAGCTCTGCGTGAACTTTACAACAAGATAAAGCCGGCAATATCAAATCGTTTGCAGGTAGTATAATTTCTACAGGCGTGATTTGAGTTTTTCGATTATCTCATCAATATCCAGTCCCATACGTTCATTACAAAATTCCAGCAAGGGTAATATCTTTTTCAATATTATCTTGATGTGTGGAACCAGCGTTTCCTGTTGATTTTTATCGGTTGCCATCACAACGGCTGTTTCCAGATCTGGAGGTTCATCAGATACTATTTCATCGGTTTGAACAGGAACAGGATCTTCAGATTGAGAAACAGCGGATGGTGTCGTTTCTGCAATACCATCTTTCGCAAACTCAATGGTATTGCCTCCTTTGTTATGAGCAATAGCAAGCTGTTCTTCTACCATATCGATCAGTTTTTCAAAATCGTTATCGGACATAACTTCAGTAGAGGAAATGCCAATGCTGACTGTCAGGCGAACCGGGCTTTCCTTAAAACCAAAGCCCAGTTCCCCTATTTCTGATTGAATCCGTTTTGCCAGATTGGAAACACCCAACGGGTTTGAGTTAACCAGAATAAGAGCAAATTTTGCCAGACCAATACGCGCAGCAGCGTCTTCCTTTCGCAAGCTGGACAGAAGAATGCTTGCGATTGATTTAATGGCAGCATCAGCTGCATGACGCCCGAATTTGACAAAAAAACTTTCAAACTTGTCTATATCAAGGCGCAGGATTGAAACCGGCGCATTATGTCTTTTTGAAAATGCAGTGCACTCTGCACCCTTGGTCATAAAATGGCGTTTATTTGCCAGACCGGTCAGTGGATCAATAATGGTATTTTTTTCAAGCTCACTGGAAACTTCAGTCAGTTTGCGTGAAGTCTGACCATGCTGTGCATGTGCCTTGGTGCGTGCCAGTAGTTGGACAGAGTCAAATGGTTTGGTGACAAAATCGGAAGCACCGCAATCCAGCGCACGTGTTCTGGTGATATCATCATCTTCCACACCGGTAATAATGATGACAGGAATGTCCTTTATTCTTGCATCAGAAGAAGTTCGAATTTTTTCCAGTAATCCAAAACCATCCATATTGGGCATGGAAAGATCAGAAATCACAACCTGAATGGAATCATCTTTTGATAACTTGTCCCAGCCTTCCTCACCATCTTCAGCTTCAGTAAGACGGTAATCTTTTTTAAGAATTTTTTTCACTGCAACACGCATCAGACGTGAATCATCCACGACCAGTACATGAGGCTGATTTTCTGTTGTTTCTTCCTGACTCATGATCTTCCTGATCAAATTATAATTAGAAAAACAAGTTTAGTATGGTATCGGTCAGGTTGGGGAATCACTGAAAAATAGTTATCCGTCAGTGCGATGCACTGTCAGTGGAAAAAGAACAAGTTTTTACTGGCGTAGGCTGACGTTGGTAGAGGTATCAGCAGATGAAAATGTTTCTACCTTTTGGGCAGATGCATCTCTATCGAATGCGGCAGCTGAAAAAACCAGTAAAACCAGAAAAGCGACTGTGAGTCTTAACATTATAAATTCTCTAATATCAATGAGATATACTTACTATCCAGATAGACTAAAAGAATACAGAGCTATCACTATAATATTTCGACTTTTTTACGGGATTCTTGAGGGGTTTGATCGATTAATGTCCAAAAAATAGCCATCAGGCTCAGCAATTTGTGTAACTTATTGAAATATATGATAATCCAGTATGTTCTATAAAACAGGCAAGCTCAGATTTGAATGTACCGGTTGTGGAGACTGTTGCCGGGGCAATCCTGCGCAATATTACATCTATGCATCCTCGCGTGAGCTGGGCAAGATCCAGCGCTTCCTTGATATTTCAGAGGCCTGGTTCCGGCGCCGCTATCTGGTGCGTCTGGACACGAGCAGTTTTGGTATACGCATGATGCCGGCAGGTCATTGCAGTTTTCTGGATGGCTCAGGAAAGTGCCGTATTTATTCCGTCAGGCCGGTACAGTGCCGGACCTACCCGTGGTGGCCCGAGATCGTCGAGACCCGCGCAGGGTGGCGTAATGAAGCGAAGCGCTGTGAAGGGATTAATCAGGGTGTCGTTGTTCCACTGAAAAAAATAACAGCAGAACTAAAGAAATCAACCGAAGACTAGTCGGTAAGTAAGATCAGGAATTGATCCCAAACCGCATTCAAATAATGGTTTATTTTTGCGTAAATATGCCGAATCAGGATAAGTAAAATAATTTTATTCATCTTGGTCTTGCAGGGATATGCCAGCAAAAAAAGCATCCGAAACCAATCTGACTTATGCACAGAAACTGTTACTGGATCTGCGTAATACCTATATCAGTGACTTGTCTGCTCAGTTTGATGAACTTGAGCAAATGATTTTTGCATTAAAAGACAAGGATAACTTTACTGATAATTTTCAGGAGTTATTCAGAAAGGTGCATAGCATGAAGGGTACTGCTGGCACACATGGTCTGAATATTATCACGCGTATTTGTCATCAACTGGAAGATCAACTAAATCTTGTAGACGGAAAGGTTTCCCGTTTCAGTGATACATTATTTGAAAACTGGCTCAAGTTTGTTGACTTGTTGCGTAAGGCACTGGATTCAATAAATAGTAATGATGAAAAATTTACCAGTATTGAAAATATGCTGGAAACATTGTGCGGCAATATTTTTACAGGTGAACACAATGTATTGATTGTAGAGGACTCGAAGTATACAGGAAAACTGTGTTTTCAGGCATTGGAAGATATGCCACTACGCATATCAATTATGGATGATGGCTTTCAGGCGCTGGAACTGTTATTGCATAGTAAGTTTGATATGTTGATCACCTCAATGGAAGTAAAGACCCTGAATGGTATTGGCTTGATTGCCGCTATCAAGATGTCAAAATCTCCCTCGAAAGATTTAAAAACCATTTTATTAACATCCAGAGACAATATCTCCACTTCTGATTTAATCAAACCCGACTATATTCTGAGAAAAGATGTCAATTTGATACAGAATTTACATAAAATCGCTACCAGTAGCCTGTATATGATCTAGTATTCCTTCAATAGATACTTGAAGGAGTATGCTTCCCTGATATGGAAATACCTTTTCTGATCGCGCACAGAGGATATGCCAGCTGTTACCCTGAAAATTCCCTGTCGGCTGTGACAGCGGCCTTGCAGGCAGGCAGTTGCTATATTGAAATTGATCTGCAAATGACATCAGACGGCATTCCGGTGTTATTGCATGATGAAGATCTGCAAAGAACAACCGGTCGTTCCGGAAAAGTGCATGAACTTTCATTAAGTCTGCTTTCAAACTTTCATGCCAGCGAATCAGATCGGTTTGGTGATAAGTTCGGAAGTGAACCTGTCCCCACCCTTTTTCAATTTGTTGATCTGATGAAGCAATGGCCGAGCGTGACTGCTTTCATCGAGCTAAAGGAAGAAAGTCTGGCGCATTTTGGTGCCTATATGATGGTCGATGCAGTAATGAAAATTATTGAGCCGATCAAGGATCGCATTGTACTGATTTCATTTGATGATGCTGCCTTGCGTTATACACATATTAATCATTCAGTACCGATTGGCTGGGTAATAAGGGAATGGAACAAGCAGTCCATGCAGTGTGCACAATCATTGATGCCGGGGTATCTGTTTTGCAATTACAAAAAACTGCCAGATGAAACAAAACCAATGTGGTCGGGTGACTGGCAGTGGTGTCTGTATGAAGTCACCGATCCGGAACTGGCATTGGAGCTGGCCGGAAAGGGGGCATCCATGATTGAAACCATGGCAGTAGGTGATATGTTGCGACATCCGGAACTGGCAAAAAGGAATTGCCTTGATTGAAAAAAAATATGATGTCGTTGTTATTGGCGCCGGCATACACGGTGCAGGTGTGGCACAGGCGCTGGCAGTCAATGGTTATTCGGTACTGGTTCTGGAACAGAATACGATTGCAAGTGGTACATCATCACGTTCAAGCAAGTTGATTCATGGCGGTTTGCGTTATCTGGAAAATTTACATTTATCACTGGTAAAGGAATGTTTGCAGGAACGAACACTGTTATTACGTAATGCACCACATCTGGTAAAACTGGTGCCTTTTTATATTCCGGTCTTTCCGGAAACACGCAGACGCCCCTGGCAACTGCGTACCGGTTTGAGTTTATATGCATTACTGAATTCATTTCATTCATCAGGCCGGTTTGGGACAGTCGCCCGACAGGATTGGCAAACACTGGATGGTCTTGAAACCAAAAATCTGCAAAAGGTATTTCGTTATCAGGATGCACAAACAGACGATGTATTACTTACGCGTGCAGTAATGAATTCGGCAGTACAACATGGTGCGCAGTTGATGATGCCATGTGAATTTGTGAATGCCGACATAGATGAGCAAGGTGTCACCGTACATTACCGACAAAACGGGGAAACACATCAATCCCGTGCGAGTGTGGTGGTGAATGCTGCCGGCCCCTGGGTAAATCAGGTGCTGACGAAATTCAATGAACCACACATACCGTTATCTATCGAACTGGTGCAAGGGACACACATTGTGTTGCCGGGGGAACTGACTCAAGGTGTTTATTATATTGAGGCACCGACTGACCACCGTGCTGTTTTTGTTATGCCATGGAAAGGCAATACACTCGTCGGTACCACAGAGACCAGCTACAGCGGTGATCCCGGGCAAGTCCAGCCACTGGATAGCGAAATTGATTATTTATTAAAAACCCTGATCCACTATTTTCCCCACTATCAAGGTAAACCGGTACTGGACAGTTTTGCCGGACTGCGGGTGTTGCCGCATGAAGAGGGACACCCGTTTTCCCGATCACGAGATACCCGATTGATAACCGATCGGGATCGGTCTCCACGCCTGCTAAGCATTTATGGTGGCAAGTTGACTGCCTATCGCATCACCGCGATGAAGGTAATGCAGAAACTGAAAACCAGCCTGCGCTCCGGCTCAGCACCACTGATTGATACAAAGGGCATCCGTCTCGATAGCTAAGTCTGGTATTAGCCAAAAACTGACCTATTCAGTTGGTATTTAGTGAATATTGGAGGAAATTAAGAGCCCCTAATGTCGCAAATATAACTAATTGTTTTATATATAAAAAAAAGAATTCCAAAATCAGTAATTGATCTCGGAATATCCTGATAAACATGGTTTATGGATACTAAAGTTATTACTGCTTGGACTTCAGCCTATTAAGGATTAAGGTACACGGCTCTAAGCCCCAATGGGAGGGGCAAAAACCGGTAAATTTCCGGATTCTGGTATTACGCGGTATCACAATAACAACTCTAAGAAATACTCGCCGTTGTACCACAAAACAAAAATCGTCTAAGACATCGAGGAGCGATATGCCAAAGTTAGTGAATCCACATGGTGGAGGTGACTTAAAACCTCTATTACTTGAAGGTGCTGCACTTGAATCAGAAAAGAAAAAGGCAGC
>Ga0224501_10000328_pt1 | contig 40994 bp, 33 predicted proteins | sample SF_Oct11_sed_USG_4_FD_169105 | JGI IMG/M metagenome (GOLD analysis project Ga0224501, IMG submission 169105) | Sediment microbial communities from San Francisco Bay, California, United States - SF_Oct11_sed_USGS_8_1 | ecosystem: Environmental > Aquatic > Marine > Sediment | place: USA... | reverse complement strand
CTACGGCGCCAGCTGCGGCGTCCGGCCCCCTTGAAATACACGGAGTATTGCGGCGGAGGCCGTCCTTGCATCTGGCATCGTATCGACCCCGATCATCGGCTCAGCACTCCCGCCGAGCACATCTAGGTGTTTTCGACGCGGCGCCGGTATTGGGTGACGTGGGCGCGGGTGTTGTCGCTCATCGACAGCGGGGGCTCTTCGCCGGCGTATTCGAGCAGACGCCGCAGGTAGGCGTGCTTGGTGCGCACGCCAGTGCGGCGGCGCAGCTCGTCCTGGTACTCCTGGATCGTGTGGCGGCTGAGGCCCATGGCGTCGGCGATTTCCTGATCCGAGTAGGACCACAGGTTGAAGTAGAGCAGGCGCGAGAGCTGCCGCGGCAGACTCCAGAGCTTGGCGGCGTTGACTGCCAGCCGGCGCATGCTGGGCACCGAGAGCTTGGTCGTGTTCTTGAGCCTGAAAATCAGGTCGGTCTGGGCGGCGGACTTGGAGAGAAAGTCGCCACGCAGGGTGGAGACCGCGTCGAAAAGGGCCACGTCGGGGCGGTCGCTGAGCACCAGCAGCTCGCAGGAACTCGGAAGATCGCGCGCCAGCCCCAGCCAGCCCACTTCGGGCCAGTCGGCGTCGATCATGGCGGCGTCGACCGCGGTTGGATCCTTTTCGGCGGCCGTGCGGGCCTCTTCCGCCGTCGAGGCGACAACCACGTTGGCGCCGGCCGCCTTGAGCCAACCGAGCTGAGGTGCTGCCGGGTCGCCTACGTAGACAATGTTCAGATCGCTGAGGGAGCCTTCAAAACCGCTCACGGTTTACCTCCCGGGGCGACCTTGCGTGGCGCCCACGGAATAATTTGGTAGCAGCTTGCCAATTCCGGCGTCAAGCCTACCCCCCCATGTGAAGGGGCATTTCCCCGCATTTTTGCGGGGGAACACACGCGATTAATTACGGCGGCGGGTGTTTCCAATCGATTGGGGCTGCATAGGGATAGGTAGCAGACCTCTTCGATGTCGCCAGTCCTGGGGGCTGGGGTTGGGGGTCGGCGAACGCTCTGTCGGGGGCGTCGAGAGCTGCGGTCGAGCTGAGCTTGGACCTCGAGTTGGTGGCTTGTGACCCTGGCCCGTGACCGGTCGCGGTGCCCGTCGGCGATCGGCTTTCGGTTTGGCGCGCTTCGAACCGAGCCGACGATCTTCCGGGCCGCGCGCATCGGCAGCTACGGCGTCCGATGGTGTGTCCCGGAGATGGGGCGAGGGCCAAATCTTGAAACTGCGACTTTGAGGCGAGCAGGCTGCGCTGTACCATGCGGCCATGGCTAGCAAGAGAACGGGCGCTTCCAAGAAGAAGCTGGTGAAGAAGTCGTCGAAGAAGGCCGCATCGAAGAAGGTCGCCAAGAAGAAGGCGAGCAAGAAGAAGGCCGCGCCGAGGAAGGCTGCCAAGAAGAAGGCTGCCAAGAAGAAGGCGTCGAAGAAGGCCGCGCCGAAGAAGGCTGCCAAGAAGAAGGCTGCCAAGAAGAAGGCGTCGAAGAAGGCGTCGAAGAAGGCCGCGCCGAAGAAGGCTGCCAAGAAGAAGGCCGCCAAGAAGAAGGCGTCGAAGAAGGCGTCGAAGAAGGCCGCGCCGAAGAAGGCCGCCAAGAAGAAGGTCGCCAAGAAGAAGGCCGCCAAGAAGAAGGCCGCCAAGAAGAAGGCGAGCAAGAAGAAGGCCGCGCCGAAGAAGGTCGCCAAGAAGAAGGTCGCGAAGAAGAAGGCCGCCAAGAAGAAGGCTGCGCCGAAGAAGAAGGCTGCGCCGAAGAAGAAGGCTGCGCCGAAGAAGAAGGCTGCGCCGAAGAAGAAGGCTGCGCCGAAGAAGAAGGCTGCGCCGAAGAAGAAGGCTGCGCCGAAGAAGAAGGCTGCGGTGAAGACGGAGGCCGCGCCGAAGAAGGCTACCAAGAAGAAGGCGAGCAAGAAGAAGGCTGCGGTGAAGACGGAGGCCGCGCCGAAGAAGGCTGCCAAGAAGAAGGCGAGCAAGAAGAAGGCTGCGCCGAAGAAGGCCGCGCCGAAGGTGGCGCCCGTCATCGAAGAGCAAGTCACCCCCGTCGAGGTGGTTCAGGAAGTGGTGGCTCCGGTCGTCGAGCCGGTCTCGTCGGCTCCTCCTCCGCCCCCCGTTTCGAGTTCGCCGCCGCCGCCGGCTTCCGCCGAAGCTGAAGCCGAGGCCTCCGAGCCGTTGCCTCCTCCTCCGCTCTTGCCGGACTCGAATCCGCCATCGGAGCCTCCGACCCAGCCCGATGAGGATTTCGACACCGACGACAACTCGGACGACAACTCGGACGACGACACGACGACTGCCCGTGGAGACTCCGATCGCCCCACTTTCCGTTATATGGGCAAGAGCGATTCCGATGCGGCTCCCGCCGAGGAGGATGACGAGCGCGATCCCAGCGGGGCGCCGCCGCCGGTCGACGCGCCCCCCGATCGCATCGACGACGACTGGTAGGCCCGATGGCTGACCTCTTGGTCCAGGGTGGACGGCCCCTCTCCGGAGAGGTCGTCGTCTCTGGCAACAAGAATGCCGCGCTGCCCATGCTGTGCGCGACGTTGCTGAGCGACGCTCCCGTCGTTCTGCACAACGTTCCCGAGATCACCGACGTGCGCAAGCTGGTGGCCTACATGCAGGCCCTGGGATCGGAGATCGACTGGCAGCCCGAACGCGGCGTCATGCGCCTGTGCCACCAGGGGGTAGGGCGCCTGAGCGAAGCGCCCCCGCTACCCGAGGGTATGCGCTCGTCGCTGATGCTGCTGCCGGCCCTCTTGCATCGCGGGGCGCGCGTGGTGCTCGACAGCGACACCCAGGGGTGCAGCCTGGGCATGCGCGAGATCGATCCGCATCTGGAAGTGTTGAGCGCATTGGGGGCGCGTGTCGACGCCGGGCCTCCCGTGGGCCTGAGCCTGCCGGCGCGCTTCGCCGCCACCGAGGTCTGGCAAGACTACATGTCGGTCACCACCACCGAGAACTTCGTCATGGCTGCGGCCCTGGCCCAGGGCACCTCGGTGATCCGCAACGCCGCCAGCGAGCCCCACGTCCAGGACCTGTGCTGTCTGCTCAACGCCCTGGGGGCGCGCATCGAGGGGGTGGGCTCGAGCATGTTGACCGTTCATGGCGTGGATGAACTCTCGGAGGGCGAAGCGTCGGTCTCACCCGATCACCATGAGATCACGACCTTCCTGGCCATCGGTGCCATCACAGGCGGTGAGGTCTCGGTCTCGCCCGTGCCCCACGAACACTTTCCGCTGATCGATCGCGCCTTTTCCAAGCTTGGCATCGAGGTCGAGCACGCCGAAAGTCATGCGCGCGTGGCCGCCGGTCAGACCCTTCGCATTCGCGAGCCGATGACGCCGTCGCTGTTGCCGCGCATCGAGGCCGCGCCCTGGCCCTATTTTCCCGTGGACCTTTTGCCGCTGATGGTCGCCCTGTCGGTGCGCGCACGCGGGGCGATGCAGTTCTGGAACAAGGTTTACGAGGGTGGCTTCACCTGGATTCCGGAGTTGGGCAAGTTTGGCGCCCATGTGGTGGTCAGCGATCCCCACCGCATCATCGTCTTCGGCGACCGTCCCCTGCACGCCGCGGCGGTGGAGGCTCCCTACGTGATTCGGGCGGCGGTCGCCCTCTACATGGTGGCTGCTTCCATCGATGGGCAGAGCGTGATCCACAACGCCGATCCGATTCGCCGCGCCCATCCGCGCTTCGTCGAAAACCTGCAGAACCTGGGTGCCGCGGTTCGCTGGAGCGATGCCTGACTTGCGCCGCGCGTGGTATTTGAAGCCCCGATGGCCCAGATCACGCCGGCATCGCGGGCGCTCGCTGCCTGTCTCGCCCTTGTGGTGATCGCGGCGGCGGGGCTCGCCCGGGCCCAGTCGGAGCCGAAGGCGCCGCGCTACCAGGTGGGCATCCACTCGGCGTTTCACTACGCCGCGCGCGACGACTTCGAGTATCCCGTCTATCTCTTTCAGCAGCGCCTGCAGCGATTGGTCGCCAGTGAGCTACGCGCCAAGCTGCAGCTGGGCGTTTCCATCACGCCGCGGCTTTCGTTCGAGGTGGGCTTGCCGCTCGCCTATCGCCATGCCCTGGTGACGCTCGACTGGGTCGTGATCTCGCCGGAGCAGGCGCTCGGACCCCTCGAACATTCGCTTTCGGGCTTCGGCCTGGCCGACCCCTCCCTGGCCTTCGGCTACCGGGTGGCTGAGTTTGGAGCGTGGTCGTTTTCGGGCCGCTTTGGCAGCGTCATCGGCCTCGACGACAATCCGGCTTCCAATACCTTTCCCCGCCGCATGCCCCTGAGTACCGGCCAGAGCCAGGTCTTCGCTTCGGGGCGACTCGCGCTCGCACTCGGCGCTGTCGAGGCAGCCCTCGACTATCGCTTCGCCTACTTCGTCGGATCGGCGGCGACCTATCTGGTGCGCCGTGTGGGCAATCAGAGCTATGCCAGCGGCGGCTTCGGCGATTTCTTGGGACACCGCCTGGAGCTGCAGACGCGCATCGGTCTCACCAAGAGTCTGTCTTTGCTGCTTTTACCACGGGCCGAAGTGAGCGAAGTGCCGCGCCTGATGCAGCAGTCCGAACGCATCGAGGTTTTCGACTTTCGCTTCCTCTACGAACTCTACGCCGCGGCCGGAATCGAGCTGGAGCTGGCCTCCGAACATCACCTGCAGTTGCGCGCTAGCTTGCCCCTGTTCCAGGCATTCCAAAGCGATCCATTCTTCCCGCTGCGCATGCCGGAGCGGGGGCTGTCGCTTATCTGGGAGGTGCGGCGGCGATGAGGACCAGGGCTGCGTCTCAGTGGCGGCTTTGTTGCGCGTGGGCTGGGCTTTTCGCGATCGCGTTCTCGCCAGCTGCGCCGAGCCCGCTCCGGGCCGCGCCCTACGGCCAGTACAACCGCCCCCAGGACGGGTGGCAGGTGGCCGAGACCCGCCACTTCCGCTTCTACTTCACCGCCGGCAGTCCGCGTACGGTGGCCTATCTGATGCAGATCGCCGACGCCACCTTCGAGCGTCTCAATCGCTTCTATCGGTACAAGCCGGCGCGCAAGATCACCGTCACCGTCGTCTCCTACACCGGCTACAGCAATGGCTTTGCCGACTCGGCCCACGACCGCATCACGATCTTTCCGACCCCGCCCAACTTCCACAGCCGCGGCCGCACGGCTTGGCTCCAAAACGTTTTCACCCACGAGCTGAGCCACATCCTATCGATCAATGCAGCCACGCCCTGGACCAAGAACGTGCCGCTGGTTTTGGGCACGGGCGTGGCGCGCACGGGCGGCGCCCAGGGGCTGCTGCGGCTGCCCCTCTATGGCCGCAACTTGCCCCATTGGTTCGTCGAGGGCGTCGCCCAATTCGACACCTACCTGCTCGGTCGCGACGCCTACGATGAAAATCGCGCCGCCTTTCAGCGCGCCGCCTGGGAGGATGGTCTCTTCTTTCCGCTGGGCAAGCTGGCCTTCTACGGTGGCGAGCAGTGGTACAACACGGGCTTTTCCTTCCTGATCTACCTGGAAGAGCGCTTCGGCAACGGCAGCGTGCACCGGCTCTTTCGGGCTGCCGGCCGGCGCCTGAACCCGACCTTCGACGGCCTCTTCGAGCAGGTGCTGGGCGTGCCGCTTTCGCGCCTCGAAGCCGACTATCGGGACGTGGTCGAATTGCGCTACAGTGAGCACGAAAGGCGAGTGCGGCAGGGGCTCTACGACGGCAAGCCGCTGCGCTTCGAGGAGCAGGCCTTCGACTATCGCGACCTGACGCCGGCCCAGCGCGATGACCTGCGAAACGACTACAAGGCCACGCCGCTGCGGGTCATCGACGGTACGCTCTATTTTCTGGCTGGCCGCGTGATCCAGGGTGGTCGCTTCGACCCCAAGGGGCGGCTGGTGAGCGATGTGGAAGCGCTCGGCGAAGGCTTTGCCCTGGCGCCCCACACCGACGATAGCTTTTTCGTGCTGCGCCAGGCCGACGACGAGCCGGGGCTGCTGCCCTACTGGCACCGGCCCGACTTCGACAGCGCGAGTCTCTTCCTGGTCGAGCGCGAGGGCGAGGAGCGCCGGCTTTTGCACGAGTCCAGGCTCACCGACATGGACGTCTGCGCCGCCCGCTCCGAGCTGGCCGGTGTGTATAACGACGGCGACGGCAGCCTGCGCCTGGCCCTCTACGCCATCGAGGGCTTCGGTAGAGACGATGTGCGCATCGCAGACGCCCCGCGCTTTATCCTTCCCGAACAGCCCTTCGACGAAGTTCGCGACCCGCGCTACAGCCCCGACTGCAAGCGCCTGTATTTCTCCCGGCGCGTGGGCGATGACCACGACATCTACTATTGGGATTTCGAGCGCGCACAGCTCTCGCCCTTCGCGACCGAGGAAGCCTTCGAACTCTACCCGGCGCCGAGCGCCGAGGGCGTCTACTACGTCTCGGCTCGCGACGGAACCATGAGCATTTACTTCCGGCCGGAGGGCCAGGCGCACAGCCTGCGCGTGACCGAAGCGCTCACCGCCCACCACTACCCGGTGCCCGTCGCCGGCGGGGTGCTGTTGGCGCGGCTCTACGGAACCGGCTTCCAGATGCACTATGCCCGGGGCGACTTCCTACCGGGAGAAGTGGTCACCGAAGTGCGCGACAAGGCACAGGTCGCTGCCGTGGCCGCGTTCCCGCAGGCGCCCCGTGGTGAAGCCTACAATGGCTTCCACCCGGATCACGTGCTGACGCCCCAATTCGTGCCGCTCTTCGACATCGACTACGACGACAGCCGCTCCTTTGGTGCGGATCTGCGCATGCAGGCCGGCATCGAGATGGCGCTCGAAGATCAGCTGCGAAGCCACCAGCTCCTGCTGCGCACCAGCGCTGGCAACCGCAGCAGCGTCTTCTTCAACTACCGCAACCAGATGACGGCGCTGACGTTGCAGGCCCGCTTGGGTCTGACCCAGATCCGCAGCCTCTACACCTATGACGGCGAGAGTGAGAGCTACGACCACGTCACCGACTACCGCTGGGGCTTTGTCTACGGGTCGGCCTCGTTGCCGCTCAACCTCTTTCACACGCTGACGCTCGGTGCCGAGACCATCCGCGACCTGGGTGCCACCGTCGGCGCGCGCGCGCGCCCCTACGACTTCGTCGAGCCCCGCTTCGCCCGCGACATGCTCAGCCTCACGCTCGACTACTCCGGGCTCGACCGCAGCGATCCCACCTTCCGCGAGCGCGACATCAACCGCCGCGGCTACCGCGAGCTCACGCTGTCGGGGGCCTTCGCCGTCGAAGAAGTCCACACTTCGCTCGCCGCCTCCTCCACGGCCGACGACCCCATCGAGGTCGGTCGCCAGCCCTACGCGCGCGCCAGCCTGCGCTTCACCGAGTACCTGGCCCTGCCGGACCTGTTCGATGGCTTCTTCGATCACACGCTCCAGGTCGACCTGCAGCTGGGCTACATCAGTCGCGACGTGCGCTTCATTCCCTTCTTCGGCGGCGGCCGTCTGGTGTCGATGACCGCGCCCGAACTCAACACCTCGGTGGGCTTTGTGGGTTACGGTTCCTTCGGCCTGGCGGGGGAGACCCTGGCGAACCTGGGCCTGAGCTACCGCTTTCCGCTTCTGCGCCGCCTGGGTTGGGATCTGGGCCCGCTCTTCATCGAAGACATCTACGCCCAGGTCTTCGGTTCCGGCGGCAATATCTGGGGCTTCGATGCGAACGGCGATCGCCAGGTGCCCTTCCGCGATCGCGCCGAAAACGGCCGCAGGGCGGTCGCCGACGTGGGCCTGGACCTGCGGCTGCTGACCTTTTTTCAGCAGCTCGAGACCAACGTGGGCACGACGCTGCGCATGGTCTACCGAGTGGTGCCGCTGACCCGCTGCCCGGGCCAGAACGTGGAGGAAGACCCCGGCTGCCTCGGCGACAACGGCGCGCCCGGCATGTCGTATTTCCTGATCGTGGGAGGTGGGTTTTGAGCCGCTGCGCCACGCGCCTGCTGTCCTGCGGGCTCTTGCTGCTCTGTCTGGCCTGTAATCCGGGCGTTAAAGTCGAGCATCGAGGCGACTACGCGTTCTTACCCGGCGCGCCCATCGTCGACACCGTCGCCCACGATTTCGATCAACTGCTGGTCGTCGAGCGCGACGCGCGCGAACGCCGCGACGTGCTGACGCTGCTGTCGGGGCAGCTGGGGGCAGCCGGCATTGGCATCGTCGACCTCAGGCGCATCGCGGCGCGCCACGGAGGCTTTCAAATGGCTTTCGAGCGGCCGCTGACCGCCCTCGGGGTGGAGGCGCCCGAAGACGACGCCGAAACCTCACCGCCCCTGGCCCGCCTCGACGACGCGGCCCTTTTGCTGTGGCTGCTCGACAACGACAGCCTCTACGACGCCGGTGCCCAGCGCTGGGTACGCAGCGTCGACAGCGGCGACTACGCGGTACAAGCCCACGCCGCGATTCGCGACGACGCCAACGCCTGGGTGCAGCTGCAGCTCGAGCGCGGCGAGCGCAGCATCGACGCCGGCGCCATCGCGAGCCCGCTGCAGCTCGACGCCCAGCTCGACGATGAGATCCTGACCATCGCCAGCGGCGAGCACGAAGACGTCGCTTATCTCGTGGTGGAACTCTTCCAGCTCGTCGAGCCGATCGCCGACGGGGACTCCAACGCGGGCATCGCCGATGCCGGGCTGGGGGAGCAAGATGGGGGTGCGGCGGGCGAAGGGGGCCCCAGCCACATCGAAGCCATGGTGCGCACCACGCTGGCGCCCGGCGAGGTCTATCGGGCCAGCCCTGCGCTACTCGAGGACGCCTTCGGCAAGGGCTGCTGGACGCGGCAGCGCCCGCTCTACGCCCGCGTGATCCAGATTCAGCGCCGGGTTTTCGAGCGCGGCCAGCTGCTCGACGGCGTCATCCTGCGCCACCACGAGACCATCGAAATCCCTCCCGAGTTGTGGATGCCGGCCATCGAGGAACCGAGCTACCCCCAGTACTGCGAGCGCTATCGCTGAGCGACCGGGTGGCCGCGGGCGCAATTCCGTTCCAGATCACGTAGCATCGACGACCGAGTCCGTCGCGGAAGATCGAGCGTGCCCAAGAAGCGTCACAGTCGACCACCGCGCCCTGGCTGGCGCATGACCGAGGTCTTGGCCCTGGTCGTGTTGATCGCCGCGCTCGCCTACTCCGGTTATGTGCTCGGCCTGCGCTTTCGCGCCCAGGGCGGCGTGGGCACCGAGCTGGCCGAGCGCGTGGCCGAACGGGTGAAGGTGCCGGTACGCGAGGCCTTCGGGCCACCGCGGGTGATGCGCACGGTCTACCTCAACCGCGAGGGCGCGCGCCTTCACGGCGGGCCCGACGACTCCCAGTCGAACCGATCGTCCATCGTGGCCCAGGCCGGCATCGAATACGCCGACATCCCGCCCTTCGCCGGCACGCCCTCGCGCTTCGTCGCCATCCTCAAGTGCGTGCGCGAGGCCTTTGCGCCCTTCGACGTCGAGGTGGTCGATCAACGCCCGGTGGATCGCGACTACATCATGGCCATGATGGGCGGCAAGGCCGATGTGCTCGGGGAGTTCGGCAGGAAGAGTCACCACCCCCTGGGGCTGTCGCCCTACAACGGCAAGCCCATCGAGGACGCGGTGGTACTGGTCTTCACCCGCACCATGCGCGAGCAGACGCGCAAGGTCTGCGAGACGGCGGGCATGGAGATCGGCCACGCCTTCGGTCTCGACCACGCGCGGCACTGCCGCGATCTGATGACCTACATGCGTCCCTGCGGCAAGAAGCGCTTTGTCGACGAGGCCCTGCCCTGCGGTGAGCACGAAGCGCGCAGCTGCGGTGACGGGTCCCAGAACCAAAATAGCTTCGCCATGCTGCGCACCCTGCTCGGAGCGAGACCGCAGGCCGCGGCGCAGCGGGCGTCTGGGCAGTAGGGCGCCCGCGGCTCGACAGCGGGCGGGCCTTTGGGTAGCGTCCGGCGCACTTCCGAAGGGCGCGCACATGCAGCAAATGGCCTCCGATAATTTCCGGCGCAGCGTCGTCGACAACAGCTACCCCGGTCGCGGCATCGTCGTGGGCAGAAGCGATCAGGACGATAGCCTGGTGCTGCTCTACTGGATCATGGGGCGCAGCGAAAACAGCCGCAATCGACGCTTCGTGGCCGAGGGCGGTGAGCTGCGCACCGAGCCCGTGGATCTCAGCAAGGTCACCGATCCGAGTCTCGTCATCTACGAGGCCATGCTCGAGCGGCCCGGCGTGCAGATCGTGACCAACGGCGACCAGACCCGCACCATCGAGCGCGCGCTGGCAGACGGCGGCCGCTTCGACGAGGCCCTGCAGACGCGGGAGCGGGAGCCGGATGCGCCCAACTACACGCCGCGCATCAGCGCCATGGTCGACGTCCGCGGCGGCGAGCCCGCCCTGTGGCTGTCGATTCTGAAGGCCAATGTCTTCGATCCAGGCCAGACCGATCGCAGCTACTTCCGTCCGGCGCTGCCGGCAGCGGGCCATGGCCTGCTCATCACCACCTACGAGGGCGATGGCGATCCGCTGCCGAGCTTCGTGGGCGAGCCGCGGGTGGTCCCCTGCGAGGGCACGGCCGAGGCCCTGCTCGAGCGCTACTGGCAGGCCCTGGACGCCGACAATCGCGTGTCGCTGGCGGTCAAGACCGTCGCGCCCGACGGCTCGACCCGCGAGCTGCTGCTGCGCAATCGCCACACCTGAGGCCGGCAAGGGCCCGCCCGCTTGCGCAGGCCCTGCGGCGTGATCAGACTGGAGCCACCATGCCCGTGTACGTTTACGAGACCCTCCCCGAAAAGGGTCGCCCGGCGGTGACCTTTGAAATCGAGCAGCGCATGAGCGATGCGGCGCTCACCCATCACCCGGAGACCGGCGAGCCGATCAAGCGCGTGCTGGCCACGACTTTCATCGGCGGCAAGTACAGCGGCTCGGCGGCGCCCTGCGGCGCATCGGAGCCGGCCCTGCCCGGCTGCGGCGCCGGCGCCTGCGGTCGCTGCGTCGATTGAAGTCATCGCCCAATCTGGCCTCTTGAGGTTGCCGCGATCCCTGAAATTTACGGGATATCGGGAGTCGGCTCATGTCGATTCCAGCGTTTCGCTGCCCAAATGGCCGTATTCGTCCCCGGGAAATCCAGCGCGCCGCGTGGACCCGATGTCGCCCGTGCGCTAGCTTGGCCGCTGGTGGTTGTACGTGGGTTGCGCAGCGGCGCCCTCCGAAGCGGGTGGGTGCCGCTGGCTGGGAGATGACGATGGCGACAAGCAGATGGATCCTGGTGCTGGCGGCGGCGCTCGCCTTGGCGATCGGCTGTTCCGATGAAACTGCTGACGAAGGCGTGGCCGTGGGCCCCGCAGCCACTTCGACCGATCCGGGCAACCTGGGCTCGACGCCCAACGCCAGCGGGCAGGTGGGCAATGACGCGCCTGCGACCGCGGCGGCCGCGGGAGCCCCGGCACCGGCGATGGAGGAGGCGATGGTGCCGGTGGCCGACGATCCCATGGTGGTCGCCACCGATCCCGTCGCCGACGATGCCATCACCGCCGGTCGCAGCGTGGCCCCCGAGGGCGTGCTGTGCACCGCTGCCGCATCGTCGCGTGTGCCCTGCCACGACGACCCCAACCCCTGCGGCATCGACAGCGGTTTCCCGGGCGACGAGTACTGCCTGCCGCCACCGCCGCCGGGCACGGGCATCCAGATCCACTTCGGCCCCGACGACTACAACGACCCGGCCCAGATCAACGAATACGTGCTCACCGCGGGACTCGAGGTCAACGAATACGGCGTCGCCGACATCCCGACCACGGAGGATAATTTCTACAACTTCGTGCAGCTGCGGATGCGCCCCAACTCGCACCATCTGATCAACAGCGTCGTCAGCAGGCAGGACAGCGAGGGCTTCGTCTCCGGCTTTGGTTGTCCCGGCACCACCCTGGCCGACTACTTCGTCGGCTCGCAGAATCCCGTGCGTGACGATCCGGCCAATGGCGTCGTGGCGCCCGAGAACGAGGGCCTGGGCCGTTTGCTGCCGGGCAACGGCAGCCTCTGCATCAACCAGCACGCCTACAACTTCGGCGAGGAGCCGGTGCTGCGCGAGGTCTGGATCAACGTCTACTTCATGGATCCCAGCGAGGTCACGCAGCAGGAAGAGCGCATCGTGGTCAACGTGCCCGTCGGCCGCATCGCTCCGGGGGCGGCCGTCAAGCTCGAGGGCAGCGCCACCGCCAACGGTGACGGCCGCCTGCTCAACCTCATCGGCCATCGCCACGCCTGGACCGATCGCTTCGCGGTCTGGCACAACGAGCGCTTGATCTACGACTCCTGGGACTGGGTCGAGTCGGTGGTCTTCGACTACAACAGCGTCACCCAGAACCCGCCCATCGCCACCGAGCAGAAAATCGACGGTGCCGTCAGCGGTGTGGTCGAGGTCAAGGACGGCGACACCATCAGCGTGCTGTGCGACGTCAACAATCAGTCAGACAACACGCTGACCTTTTCGAATGAAGCCTTGACCGGCGAGATGTGCATCCTCTTCGGCGCCTCGGTGGGCACCAAGATCGGCGGCTCACTGGGATTCTGAGTCCAGGGCCCGCTGCAGGGTGGCGACCATCGGCGCGTCGAAGGCGACCAGCGTGACATTCGATAGGCTGGTCGCGCGCGCCAGGTGGGCCTTGACCTCGCGCACCGCGATGGCTGCGGCGCGCTCGGCGGGAAAGCCGTAGACGCCGCAGCTAATGGCCGGAAAAGCCAGCGTCCGCAGGCCGTGTTCTGCGGCCAGCTGCAGGCAATTCCGGTAGCACGCGGCCAGGAGCCCAGCTTCGCCCGCGCCACCGCCGTGCCAGATGGGGCCGACCGTGTGGATCACGTGGCGTGCGGGCAGCTCAAAGCCCGCCGTGATGCGCGCCTGGCCGGTCGGGCAGCGCACGCCCGGCCGCACTTCGGCGACGGCCCTGCAGGCCTCCAGCAGCTGTGGCCCCGCCGCCCGGTGGATGGCGCCGTCGACGCCACCGCCGCCCAGCATGCGCTCGTTGGCGGCATTGACGATGGCGTCCATCGCGAGCTTCGTGATGTCACCGCGTTTGATGTCCACATCCGGCATCTTCACCTCCCGCGCCGTTCATCGCGGCGAAGCCTCGATCACGATCAGCTCGGCCTCCGGATCGGGCGCTTCCCGATCGAAGTCCTCCGCCAACTCGACGTGCGCGAAGCCGGCGTCCCGGAGCAGCTTCTCCAGCTGACTCGAAAGCAGGTAGTCGTGGCGAATGCGCCCCTCATGCACCACTTCACCGTCTGGGAGTTCATAACAATAAGTTACATCCATGCGTTGGGCCCGGCGGTTCCAGCTGCTCTGTTCGTAGACTTCGAGCAGCTGCCGGCCCTGTTGCACCTGGCAAACCGGCTCCAGGTGATCGTCGCTCAGGTCGCCCGGTCGCGCCTCGGCGTGGAAGGCGTCGGCAGCGTAGGCGTCGGCGAGCAGCCGGCCATCATCGCGTAGGTGCGCGCGGGCTGCTTTCAAGCAGCGCAGGACGCCGGCCTTGCCGCCCAGGCAGTAGAGACCGGAGTAGGGAATCAGGATGCGCTCGAAGCGCTCGGCCAGGTCGAACTCGCGCATGTCGCCGCCGAGCACCTCCACGCGCGCAGCCGCGCTCGCATCCAGGGCCTGCAGCGCGGCCTCCGCCAGCGCGCGCAGGCCGTCGTCAAGCTCCAGCCCCACGTAGCGCCGGGCGACCTGCGCGAGCGGCCCCAGAAGGCGTCCATAGCCGCAGCCGAGCTCGAGCACCGAGTGTCCCGTGCAGCGCTCGACGTAGAAGTCCACGTCGCCCGGGTTGCCGCGGTGCACGAGGGCGTAGAGTTCGGGATCGTAGGCTTGCAACAGGGCCCTCAGTCGGGGCTGCTGGCGCGCTCGCTGCTGGCGTCGAGCATCTTGCGCGCCAGGGCCACGAAGGCGAAGGGGTCGATGGGCTTGACCAGAAAGCCATCGGCGCCGATGGCCGACAGGAGCTTCCAGTCGGGCGCACCGCCAGCGGCGGTGCAGACGATGATGGGCATGTCGTGGCGCTCGCGCAGGGCCGCCGTGAGCTCGACGCCGTTGAGTCCGGGCATGTCCAGGTCGATGACCGCCAGGTCCATCGGTTGCGCGTCGGCGGCGACCAGCGCGGCCTTTCCGTCGCTGACCAGCTCGATCTGGGCGCCGGGGAAGCCGTAGTCCAGGGTCTCGCGGGCCAGCTGCCGGAAGTCGTCGTCGTCGTCGGCCACCAGGATGCGCAGCCCCGCGTGGCTGGCGTCGAGCGACTCGCGCGCCCGCAGCAGCGCCCGTCGCAGCTCCTCGACGCTGGCGGTGCGATTGACGGGGTCGGACTCGAGGGCCTCGAGGATGGGCGCGTCAAAGGCCCGCGTCAGCTCCGGTCGCCGCGAGCTGGGGGGTTCGGGCGTGCTGTGGTGGGCGGCCAGCATGTCGGCGGCCGACTTGATATCGAAGGGCGGACTGCCGGTGAGCATCTCGTAGGCCAGCACGCCCAGGGAATAGACGTCCGAGCGCTGCAGGATGTGGGGCGGCAGGTCGGTGCGCGCGTACTCGGGCGCGATGTAGCCGGGCGTGCCGGCCATGGGATGGTCGCCCGGCTCGCCGCTGCTGCGATCGAAGAGGCGGCTGAGGCCCATGTCGGCGATGGCCACGCGCGAGGAGGGGCCGAGCAAGATATTGCTGGGCTTGAGGTCGCCGTGCACCGAGCCCGAGACGTGAATCGCGGCCACGCCGCGGCAGATCTGGTCCAGATAACCCAGGGCTTCGTCGATGGTGGGCAGCTTTTCGCGCATCATCAGTTCGTCGAGCCAGTCGCCCACGCTGGTGCCGGGCACGTACTCCATGACGAAGTAGGGGGCGTCGTCGATCTCACCGAAGGTGTAGATCTCGATTACGTTCTCGTGGCGCACGCGGGCCATGGCGCGGGCCTCGATCAGGAACCTGCGGCGCGCGTTGTCGGTGGCGGCGTAGCTGGGGCGGATCAGCTTGATGGCCACGTCGCGTTCGAGGCGCTCGTCGACGGCCAGCAGCACCGTGCCCATGCCGCCCTGGCCGAGCGGGCCGATCACGCGGTAGGTGCCGTCGATCAACTCGCCGGCCCGCGGTCCCTCCCAGAGATCGCCGCGCGGCTCGGTACTGGCCTGGCCCAGCCGAAAGCTGCGATCCTTGACCCCTGGGGCCAGCGACGGTGGCACCGGTGCGGTGTCCAGTCGCTGCTCGGGCTCGGCATCGCCTGCACCCGCGCCCGGTCGGTCGGCAGGTGATCCTCGGTCGCGGTTCATGATCGGGCCTCGACGCCGGTCGCGTGCGCTGCGCGGCCGCCCAGTCCAGCCACTTTACCACTGTGCGGCGAGGTATTCAGCTGTCCAGTCTTCGCGTCCAAAGGGTGGCGCAAGCATAGCGTCAAGGGCCGGCCTCGAGTCGCGTCTTCAACGTTGTGAGCAGCGCGCCCAGCTCGCCCACGTCGGGGGAAATCATCTCCATCGCCACCCGCAGCGACAGCTCGATGCCCTGTTCGTGGCAGTAGGCCCCGAATTGGGTCTTCAGGCGTTCGGTGACGATGGCGGCGCCGGCGGTGGTGGTGTCGGTCAGCAGCAGGCAGAGATTGACGCCGTCGAGGCGCGCAGCCAGATCCGTCGAGCGCAATTTGCCGCGGGCGATGGCCCCGAGCGCGGCCAGGGCGGCGTCGCCGCGCACCCCCTCGTCCTCGGCGTCCAGTGAGGTGAGGCCTTCGATGCGCAGCTGGGCCAGCACCATCGGCAGCTCTCGTCGGGCGGCCACCGAGAGCAGTGCAGCTGCGGCCCGCTCGAAGGCGCGGCGGTACAAGAGCCCCGTCAGCCGGTCGCGATCGGCCGGCGGTGGCTCCGGCGCGCTGCGGTGACGCCCGGCCATCCAAAGCGCCCCGCCGGCGGTGGCGGTGAGCACCGCGGCGATCTGCGCGACGAGCCCGGCGGCGCCGAACAGGCCCGTGGCCGAGGCGATTGAGAGCGCCAGCGAGATCACGAGCGCCAGAAGTCCGAGCCCAGGGCCCGGACCCCCAGACTCGGGGGTGTTCGGGTCGGCCACCACGCGCCCTTGGATGATAACCCGAAGCTGAGCCAAGGGGCAGCCGCTGGGGTTGAGTGCGGAGGGCTGGAGGTGTTGCGCTGGCGCAACAGGGATGTGTGCAGGCGTGCACACGGCTGGAGCGCGTGGTTGTCTGCCAGATGAACCCGGATCGGGCGTCCCAACCGGTCAAGACTCCTGTGGTGAGGCGCTGCTGGCGTCACGGTTCCAAACGCTGCCAAAGCCGCTTCGCAGTTGTCGTCGGCACGACCGCCGAACCATCGCCCGCGCCACCGCCCACCGCTACCGGCCGCCGAAGATCAACTCCCGCGCCTCCAGCTCATCGACCTTCTGGCAGAAGCTGACGAATGCCGGATAGTCCTTGGGAGTCACGCGCATCAGTGGCACCGTGAGGTGGCGCTCGAGCTGCAAGATGCCCTCTTCGAAGCGGGCCTTTTGCTCGAAGCTCGGTCGCCCCGGGATGGCGGCTGTCAGGCGTGCGGATTCAGGCAATGCGGGCGCGCCGGAGCCGGCCGGTAGCCGCACCCGCAATAGGACGGTGCTATCGGCCGGGTCGGCCACCAGTTGCACCGTGGTGCGCGTGGGCACCCGGGCATAGCTGGCCGACAGGCGCTCGGCCAGGATCGGCGGCAGCGCCCAGCCGTCGGCTACCCTGCGTCCCAGGACTTCGACGTCGAAGCTATAACGCAGAGTGATGGAGGGCAGGCGCTCGGCGGCATCCTCCACCTGCAGTCGCGCCAGCGTGGCCCCGGGGATGAGCCGCGCGACGTAGTCCTCCTCAAAGCGATGTTCGAGTTCGGCCGCCGGGATGGCCTCGAGTTGACTGCGCCATGCGATGGCGCCGGCGCCTTTTTGAATCTCCACCACGTCGATGCGCGCCCTGCCGTCGGTCTGGAGCTCGACGTCGAGCGTCACCTTGCGGCTGTCCTGTTGGCCGTCGCCTGCGGGTACCTTCACCCGCGGCGCACCCTCGGCCAGCAAGAGCGCCGGCTGGTCGCGCAGGATCGGCGGGATGTAGCCGAAGGGGGCCCAGCGCTCGGCGCTGAAGATCCAGCGGGGCTCGCTGCCCTTGGGCAGTCTGACCAGCAGGTGCTCGTAGGTGTCGGCGGCGGCCATGGGGCTGTCGGTGGCGTCGCCGGCGGCGGTGCGCACCAGGGCCAGCTCCGCCGGCACGCCGGAGAGACCCAGCAGGTAGTGCAGCACGCGGGCGCGGTTGCCGGCGCGGGCCCGCAGCATCAGTGCCGCCTGCGAAAAGACGTCGTCGTTGTTTTCGATGTTTTCGACGACCCAGCCGTAGAGTCGCTTGGCGCGCAGGGCGTGGTCGTCTTTGGCTGCGTCGCCGACGATGGACTTGGCGAGCGCCAGCAGCTCCGGATCGCTCAAGTCGCGGTCGATGAGCACCTCGCGAATGCTCTCCACGAAGCGCTTCCAGCTGGCCTCGACGCCCACGCGCACCGAGGGCAGAAATTCCCGTGCCGTGACCGACATGGGTTCGGCGGTCAGCGGCTGGCTCTGCTCGACCTTGAAGTCGAGGATGCGCAGCTCGCCCTCGAGGCGCTCCTGGGTCTTGGGGGCCGGGCCGCGCGGATCGATGCGATACTTCATGGCCTTGGGCAGCGCGACGACCATGTGGCTGTAGTCGAAGGGGATCTCGAAGCTCTGGAAGTAGAAGCGGTCGCCCAGGTAGCCGCCCGGGAAGCCCTCGGAGGGTTGGGCGTGGCTGATGTACTCGAATTCGACGTAGTCGCCGATGGCCATCGAGGGCATCGAGATGGTGTCCTTGCCGGCGATGGCGTCGGGCTCCAGGCGCCGGCCGTCGGCTTTGATCGTCTGTAGCTTCAGGATGCGGGCGCCCTCGGGCACTTGTACCTCGGCCAGTTCGTCGACCGCTTCGTCGCTCTGGGCCTTTTGCACCGTATGCACCAGCTCCACCGACGAACCGTCCTCGAAGATGCGCACCGCCATGTAGTCGAAGACCAGCACCTGGGGTTGTTCGTAGCTGCGGCCCGAGGCTTCGTAGCGCGCGATGGCCGCCGCGCCGTCCTTGCGGAAGGGCTGCATCACGTGCTCGGCGCCGAGCAGCGGCAGCAGGCGATGCAGCTCGCTCATGGAGGCGTGCTCGGCCTGCAGCGCCCCCTCGATCACCGCCCGCGCTTGTGCACCCTTGCCGAGTGCCGTCAGCCGATCGGCCGACTCGAGCACCGCCGTCACCGACTGCGGGTAGAGTCTGCGCAGCGCCGCGATGTGCGCCTCGACCGCGGCGTTGTCGCCACGGTTTTTTGCCAGCTCGAGCCGCGCCAGCAACCACGCATAGCGGTTTTGAGGCGGCTCCATGGCTTCCAGGCGGTCGAGCTCGGCCTGCGCCTGCTCCCACTTGCGCTGTTGCAAGAGTAGCCCATAGCGCGCGTTTGACTGGGCGTTACAGGCCATGATGGGCTCGACCAGGGCCGCGGCAGCCTCCTCGCGCTGGCGGCTGCGCAGGGCCTGCATTTCGGCTTGCATGGGCCCGCAGGCGTCGGGGACCAGCTTGCGCACCCGCTCCAGCACCTGGTCGGCCTCGGCGTCCCAGTCCTGGCCCCTGAGCAGCTGTAGCAGCGTTAGACTCACGGCCGGCACCTCGGGCCAGCGTTCCACCGCTTCGCGCAGGGCCGCGATGGCCTCCTTGGTGCGACCGTTTTCGGCGGCCATGGAGGCCAGCTGCACCGCCGGATTCCACAGCTGGCTGTCCTCGCGCAGGGCGCGCGCATGGAGGCGCCGCGCCTCGTCGCTGCGTTGGTCGGCGGGGTATAACGGGTCGTTGAGGAAGAGGGTGGCCCGCTGCATCGAGAGCAACGGCGCGACGCGTTCGGCCCGCTCGACGCCGGAAAGGCTCTGGCGCGCCGTCAATACATCGCCCCGCAGCATCGCAAGGCCCGCGCGCAGATAGCGCGGAAAGCCATGGGGGGTGTGCTCGTCGTAGGGCAGGCGCAGGGCCGCGGCGTCGCCTTCGCGCTCGGGGTGCAGCGACAGGGCCACGGCCGGCCCGGGGTGACGGCTGCTGACCTTGACCGTCAGCAAATGGCTTCCGGCGCTGAGTGAAAGCGGCAGGAAGACCACCGCCTGCCCCAGCTCACGCCGCCGATCGATGCGGCCGACGCGCTTGCCGTCCAGGTAGACCTCGGTGCTATTGGGCGACTCCACGCGCAGGCGATGGCGGCCGGACTTTGTCACCTTCAGCTCGGCCTGGGCGAAGCGCGTCCCACCCTCGCCGATGGCGCCGCCGCCCAGCGGCACGGCGCAGCCGCGGGCGCCCAGCTCGCGCGTGGGGCGTCGGCCGCGGCCGTGACCCAGGTCGTAGCTTTCCGAAAGGGGGCGCGCCGGATCGAGGCCGTGGTCGTCGTCGAAGCTCAACAGCTGCCGCTGTCCGAAGGGGCCGGCGGTGCGCATCTGGGTCACGCAGCCGAGCTTTTGGGCCAGCGCCTCCACGCGCGCGGCGTCGCCGTCGAGCTGGGCGAAGCGGATCAGCACCTGGCCGACCTGAAAGTGAACGGGCAGCGGCAGCGCCCGGGCGTCGAAGAGTTCGTTGAGCACAGGCCGCACGCGCTCGTCGTAGCCGGGCACGCCGCCTTGAATGCCGCCGATGGCGTGCGCGGCGAATTCGGCCAGCTGGGGCGCGATCGGATCGGCGCTCTTGGTGGCGCTGGTCAGCACCTTCAAATAGGCATCGAGGGCCTTTGCGGGGTGGCCGTGGGTATCGTGATGGACGGCCGCGGCCCAGTGCAGGCGCGGGTCGGCGCCGCCCACCGAAAGTGCGCGCTCGAGCTGGGCGTCGACGGCAGCGCGGTCGCCGGCGTGGGAGAAGAGTTCGGCGAGCAGCAGCTGGCGTTGGGCGACGCCGTCACCTGGGGCCGCCTTGGCGCGCGCCCGCAGCTCATCGATGCTCGGGGTCAGGCCCGCGCCACCGTGGGCGCAGCCAAAGGCCATCGCGACAAGCCACAGGGCCACGCCGGGCGCGGCGAGCGTGCGGCGGCCCTCATTTCGCAGTCGGGTCATCATTGTTCGTCCTTGCGAATGCCGATGCGCTGGCGCAGCAGCAGGTCGGCCTGCTCCACCCAGCGGCGGAAGGCCGGATACTCCTCGGGGCCGACGCGGTCGCGGTCCACCGAAAACTCGGTCGTCGCCCGCACCGTGCGGCCCTCGCCGCGCACGTCGAGCTTGAGCCGGCCGAAGACCGAGCGCGCCTCGCCGCCCTTGGGAAGCTCCGTGGCCACCATGCCCTGGGGCAGCGTCACGATGCGCTCTTCCACGTAGGCGCGGTTGCCCTGTAGGTCGAGGGCATGACGACGTTTGGGCAGGCGCGCCATGCTCTGCACCAGGTCGCTCATCACGCTGGGTGAAAGCTGTAGCGAGTCGCCATCGCGCTGGGCCAGCTGCGGCACGCGCGCTTCATAGGAGTAGCGTACCGATTGCTCCAGGTCGCCGAGTTGCTCGAACTTCTGTTGCGCCAACTCGACGCCGGGGTAGACGCGGCCCAGGGCCCGCTCGAAACGCTCGTCGCGGGTGCCCGGCGCCTCGTAGTAGCTTCGGTAGCCGGCGGCTTCGGCGCCGCGTACCTCTTCGCGACCGCGCAGCTTGGCCGAGCCGTCGACCGACAGCGCCACCTCCAGGGTGCGGCTGCGCCTGCTGTGCTCGGCGGCGAAGACGGGCGTCTTGCGCAGCTCGGCGCCCCCGGGGCCGACCACGAGCACGCTCACGCCCTGATCCTGCACCGGCAGCTCGGAGGTGCCGCTATGCTCGGCGGTTCCGTCGAGGAAGAGGTCGAGTTCGGGCACATAGGCGATGGCGTGGTCGAAAACGGCCAGCGATGCGGGCTCGGCGTGCACCGCGCCGTTGCGCCGGGTGCGCACCAGGACAATGCGCGCGTCGATGCCGGCGCTCTGAAACATGGTGTAGAGCAGGGAGGCCTTGTCCTTGCAGTCGCCGAAGCCGCGCTGGACGATCAGCGGCACCCGATAGGGCAGAAAGCCGTGGATGCCGAACTCCAGGCCCACGTAGCGGGTGTGGCCCACGACCCAGTTGTGGATGGCGGCGACCTTTTCTTGCGTGGTCTTGGCGCCCTTGGTGAGTTCTGCGACCTTTTCCTTGAGCGAGCTGTCGGCGTAGAGCTGATCCTTGATCAGGCCCCAGTACCAGGTGCCCACGTCCTGCCAGGTCTTGTAGGTCGAGACGTGAAGGTAGGGGCTCATCTCGGTCAGTCCGGGCATGCCCGCTTCGGAAACGATGGCTTCGACGTCCTTGGCCAGGAAGTGGTCGATGCGAACATCGCCTTCGACCTTTTGAGTATGAGATAGCCCCTCGAGCTTGGGCTTGTTGAAGTAGAACTTGCGCGTCTTGGGCGTGACCAGCACGTATTCCGAGCGCAGCGTGGGTGAAAAGCCCTGAAAGTAGTGAATATCGCCGTAGTAGTCGGCGAAGACGTTTCTGTGGGCCACGTCGTCGATGCGGTAGCGGATCTCGACGACGTCCTCGGGTTCCAGATCGGGGAAGATGACGACCACGGCGCGGGTGTCGTAGTAGATGCGGTACCAGGGCTCGCCCAGCTGCTGCTCGTAGGTGCGCACCGACTCCAGCTGGCGTCCGTCCTTGCGGTAGACGCGGGCCAGTCTCAGATCTACGCGCTGGGTGTCGGGGTCGTATTGAATCGAGTAGCTGCGATAGCGACGGGCGCCCTCGTCGTCGTGGACCTGGGCGGCGAATTGGCGAAAGCTGGTGCTGAGGCCGTTTTCGTAGACCGTGTTGACTTGCAGTTCAGTCAGCGTCGTGCTCGGGTAGCCGCTGCCCTTGCCGCGCAGTTTCAGCAGCTTTTCGGTGGGCAGGGCGTAGGCCTCGTCGAGACGCTCGCGGGGACGGATCTGCTCCAAAAGCTCGCGCGTGGAAGCGTCCTGGGGGCGCAGGGCCAGGGCCTTGGCCAGGGCATCGGCGGCGTGCTCGGGTTGGCCGGCGCGCAACAGGGCGTGACCGTAGGCGACGTGCAAGGGCGCGCTCTCTGGCACGATGTCCATGGCGCGCCGGTAGGTGGACAGCACCATGTCGTCGCGGCCGAGGGCGTCGTAGAGGCTGGCCACGTAGCGCAGGGTGGCGGTGCTGTCGACGCCGTGGTCGGAGAGTTCTGAGATGGCGGCCTGCACGGTCGCGGTATCGCCGCGATGCAGCGCGTCGGTGATCAGCACCCTGCGGGCGGCCATGTCGTCGCTGCGCAGCGTCAGTAGCTTCCGATGAAGCTCGAGGCTTTGATCGGTCTTGCCCACCGCATGATAGAGGTTGGCCAGCAGCCTGAAGAGCCGCGGCGTCTCACCGATGCGCTTTTGGACGCTCTCGACCACCGCGAGCGCGCTCTCGGGCATTTCGAGTTCGCGTAGCACGCCGGCGCGCAAAAGCTGGCCCGTATGCCAGGAGTCGCTGTCCTCGGGGATCCTGTCGATCAGCGGCAGCGCATCTTCGGGCACCGGGCCATCGGCAAGCACACGCGCGCGCAAAAGCAGCGAAGCCGGCGCCTCGGGGGCGACCTCGGCGGCCTTGTCGGCGAAGCGCATCACCTCCCCGCGCTCCTCGGCCAGGGCGTGGGCCAGACGCAGGTGCTCGATGCTGGGCATGGCGTCGGCGGCGGCGGCCGCGAGCTGCTTGGCGCGGCGCTCGGCAGGATCGTCGGAGCCGGTGTACTGCAGATAGCGCGCCAGGGCGTGCTGATCCTGGGGGCGCGGCTTCTTGCCCGCCCCGCCCTTGGCGACCGCCGCTTCCAGCTCGGCCAGGGGTGTTTGCGGCGCCTTGCCCAGGCGGACCTTGGCGTGACCGCGCGGGATGTCGAGGGCCTTTTCGCTCTCGGTTTTGATGCTTAGGCCCTGGGCCACGCCGCCGCGGGAGTCGCCCAGCCGCAGGTAGAAGCCCCAGGTCGAGTCGGTGACGCAGACCTTCACCAACAAACGGTTATCGCCCTTATGGGCTCCCACCGTGGCGGCGCTGCGGTCGGGGTAGGGCGCGCGGTAGGCCGGGTCGCGGAAGACCTCCTCGCCGTTCCAGTAGACCTTGGTGGCGCCGCCGCCGCCGACGAAGAGCGACAGCGCCTGGGCGCGTTCGCTGTGGACGAAGGTCTCGGCCAGGGCGCAGACGTTCTGCAGCGGGCGCATGACAGCGCCGAAAGAGACGTAGCCGTTTTGCGCTACCGCCTCCGGGTAGCTGCGCCAGCTGACGGCGCGCTCGCGGCCGGGGTAGCTGGCGTGGGGATCGGGCGCCTCCATGCGCTTGCTCTCCGGCGGCGTCTCGGTGTCGAAGCCGCCCTTGCCCTCGTTGTCGAAGGGGCCGATCACCCGAAAGCGCGTCACGTAGCCGAGCTCGTCGTAGGTTTTCGACAGCGCGTCCATTTGTCCCAGGCGCGCGCGGGCCCGGGCCAGCAGGCGCCGGGCATCCACGCGTCTTGCCGGCGACAGCCGCGTGTCGGCGGCCAGCTTTTCGAGCAGGGCCGTGGTGGCGCGGGGATCGGAGTCGTCCCAGCGGGCCCAGATGCGCAAGAGCGAAAGGGCGCCGGCGGCCCGCTTGCCCTCGCGTGCGGCGGAGGCGGCGAGCCTTTCGTTGTCGCGGTCGACGGGGTTGTCGGCGCGGGCGGGCAGCGAAAGCAGCGCGGTCAGCAGGGAAAGCAGCGCGGCGAGGACTCGGCCGGTGGCCACCGCCGACGGGTACCGACCCGGTCGCGCGTGCTGCTTCGGGAAATGATGGGGGGCAGAGGTCACGGTTGGCGTGAACACTAGCGCAGATTCGTTATGAATTCGCACTCTCGTGCATGGGCGTTACAGGGGCGCTGCTCAGGGCTCGAATTCGTAGCCCTCGCGCGGCACATAGAGCACCAGCACGCGGTCGAAGCCGCCGCCGGCCATGGTGGTCGCGCTCTCGGTGCCCAGGGCGTTCTGGAAATTTTTGGCCCCCTGGAGTGCGAAGGCGGCGTTGGAGTCGACGGCCGCGAGTTCCAGGCGGCACAGCGTCGCGCGGCACTCCAGGTCCATCAACATCCCGTCGATGCCATCGTCGAGCAGGGCCTGTTGGTAGGCCTTCTCCCAGGGCTCGGCCAGGGCCGGGTCGCGGCGCTCCTTCTGCCAGCGTTTCTCGGCCACCTCCAGACGGATCGTGTTGTGCTCGCGCTGCTGGCGCATCACCTCCATCAGGCGCTTGCGATAGCCCTCGGGGTCGTCGAGCATCTCCGCCCGCGTCGGCGGAGCCCGTCGCTGCTGCGTCGGTGGCCTGGGGCGCTTGCGATCGGGGCGTCGCGCCCGCATCGGCTTTTGGGCTGCAGCTGGCGGGTGCGGCTCGCGCCCCGGCTGTTCGGCGGGCGGCTCGCTGGCCTGCTCGGCCGTCGTGCCGTGCGGGGCCCGGCCGAGCAGCGCCCACAGCCAGCCCAGGGCGATCACGAGCAGGAGCGAAATCAGCAGGCCGCGGCGCATGGCAGGGTGGTTGTTGTACTGCGACGGGCCCGCGTTGTCCCGGGAGTGCTGAGGCCCTAAGCTCAAACCATGCGGCGACGAAGGCGCAAACGCGAAGGCGGCATGGCGGCCCTCGATCGGCTGATCACGGTGGTCTACCCCGACCGCCAGCCCGACGCCGTGCGCCAGCTGCGCGCCTTTGCCGCCTATTACAAGGTCGCCAGCGAGCGCGTATCGGACAACGCCCGTCCGGTGCGGTTGCGCGATGGGGTGCTGTGGGTCAACACCAGCACCGCAGCCTGGGCCAACGCGCTGTCCCTGGAGAGCCCCCAGCTGCTAGCCAGGCTGCGGGCGCGACTGCCCGATGTGCCCATCCGCCGCATCGTGTGGAAGAGCGGACCGCTGCCGCAGAAGCCGGAGCAGCCCCGCGAAGAGCTCTACGAGGAGCCGCTGCTACCGCTGGCCGAGCTGCCGCCGCAGCTGGCCCGGGAGCTGGCCCGCATCGCCGACGACGACGTGCGCGATGCCGTGGCCGGCGCCGCTGCGGCCAGTCTGGGACGAACGCGGCTGCCGCGGCGCGGTCGTGGTCGCCCCGACTCGGACTGAGTCGGCCCGCCGGCTTTCTCCTGTTCCCCCATCCCCCGGAAGATGGCCCCCCTTTCGCGCCTGGGCTCTCTCGTTTACAGTGTGCCCGCCGCGCTCGTTTCCTTGTCTGAAAACATAGTAATTTCAGGCGTTTAGCATTTTGGGTGGGCTGGCGGCGACCCTTATCTCGGCGGCCATCGGTGGCTTCGGGAGCTTTTCCACCCCGACTCGATAGGTAGACGATGAATCAGACAACCACCCCCGAGCTGGCCCCGCCGGGCCCCGCCCTGACCCTCGGCGAGGGCGGCCGTGCTTCCGATAACGACGAGGCGGGCCGCAGCCATGGCCTGCCCTTCATCCTCTGGGTGCTCGAGCAGCGGCTGTCGCTTCTACTGATGCTTCCGACGGCCGTGGCCGCCGCGGTCACCGCGGTGGTGGCCGGCTCGATGCCGCTGACGTGGGTCACGGGTTCACTCGTCTTTGGCCTCAGCTGGCTGGCGGTACCGCTGCTTTTGATCGGCGTGCCGGTGGCCTTGCTCGTCTATCGCTCCCACCAGCACGACGCAGGCGCCACCGACTGGGAGCCCTACGTCAGCTTCCGCGACCCCAAGGAAGCGGCTCGCTGGCAGGGCAAGAAGATCCCGATGGAGAAGCTCTACGAGGCCTACATCGCGGAAAAGCTCGACTTCAAGCAGGACGTCTACGAGACGATGCTGCGGCGCAACAAGCTGTTTCGCTTCTGCTTCACCTGGGGTGATGTGAAGTTCTACTTCAAGGAGTTCCTGCGCCAGAACGTCACCCACACCGAGAAGAGCGACCATGGCGACATCGCCCACGTCTACAACCGCGGCAACGATTTCTACAATTTCTTCCTCGGCGACACGATGGTCTACACCAGCGGCATCTTCCACGATACCGACGAGACGCTGGAGCAGGCCCAGGAGCGCAAGCTGGAGACGGTCTGCAAGTACGTGCAGATGAAGCCCGGCGATCGCCACCTGGACATCGGCTGCGGCTGGGGTCCGCTGATCACGCACGCCGCCCAGCACTACGGCTCCCACAGCACCGGCATCACGCTGGCCCAGGAGCAGGCCGACTGGGCCAACAAGCGCGCGGCCGACGCGGGCGTGGCCGATCGGGTCAAGGTCATCGTCGACGACTACCGGAACCTCCCGGCGACCAAGTACGACAAGATCACCTGCCTGGAGATGGCCGAGCACGTCGGCATCAAGAACTTCCAGAAGTTCCTGTTGCAGGTGCGCAGCATGCTCGCCGACGACGGCATCTTCTATTTGCAGATCGCGGGCCTGCGCCGTCCCTGGCAGTACGAGGACCTGGTTTGGGGTCTGTTCATGGGCAAGTACATCTTCCCCGGCGCCGACGCCAGCTGCCCCCTTGGCTTCGTCGTCTCCCAGGCCGAGCGCGCCGGCTTCGAGGTCCATCGCGTGGAGAACTGCGGCGTGCACTACGCCGAGACGATCCGCAAGTGGTACCACAACTGGCTGAGCAACGAAGAAGCCGTCGTCGCCAAGTACGGCCAGTGGTGGTTCCGCCTGTGGAGCATGTTCCTGGCCTGGTCGGTGATCATCGGCGGTCAAGGCAGCTCCACGGTCTTCATGGTGACGCTGTGCAAGAACACCAAGAACGACCGCTCCACGGTCAGCCCCGAAGAGGCCAAGCACGAGGCCTACAGCCGCACCGAGCGTTGGATCGGTCCCGATCCCATCGCCACCCAGCAGTAGGACACGGACGCGTAGTTGACGCAGCCATCGCCCTTGCCCATGGTGAGGGTGATGCGCAGGCTGGCAAAGCTCTTGCTGCTTTTGCTGGGGTTACAGCTCCTGGCCGCCGACCGGCCGCCCTGGCGAGCGCGTAAGCGCCCCGAGATCCGTCCCAACCGGCTGGCGGCCATGCACGTCAGCCCCCACGATTGGGCTCCGGAACCGGCGGCGCCCGCCATCGTCGAGGCCGCCGCCTTCGACGGGGCGCTGCGCAAGCTCTGCGGTTGGATGCGCCCGGGGCGGGCCCGCGACTACGGCGCCTGGATCCGGCGCTACGCCGGCGACTTCGGTGTCGACCCCTTCTTGCTGGCGGGGCTGGTCTATCGTGAGAGCCGCTGCCGGGCCGATCGCGAGGAGCTGGGGGGGCTCGGCCTCACCCTGATCGCCCCGCGCATGTACCAGAGCGCCCTGCAGTCGCGGCGCTACCGCTACCAGGTCTCGGGACCCGGGGGCGAGTGGATCGAGCGCGAGCGACCGCTGCCGCGCTTTCCCTTCGTGCGCGCCGCCATGCTGCGGCCCGAGCCCAACCTCTACTTCGCCGCCGCGCTGCTGAGCGTCTGGCGCGAACAGCACGCCACGGTCGACGCGAGCTTCGAGCAGGTACCCCACCGCCACTACGTCTCCCATTGGGTGTGGGGCGACCGCGTGCGCAGTGCCCGCGCCGAGGACCGTATTCTCACCGATCGGCGCCGACTTCTGCGCTACTACGGCGCGCTGCCGGCGCCGGAGCCCTCCGAGTACCTGGGCCTGCCCCTGGGCACGCCCCTGGACGGCGCGCCGCGCGTGGTCAGCAGCGGCCTCGGCTTCGAGCGCGACGACGGCCAGCGCTCCCACCGCGGCATCGATCTGGAGTCGGAGTTCGGCGAGCCGGTGCGCTCTGTCGCCAGCGGTCGGGTGGTTTTCGCGGGCGTCGACCTGCCCGGGCGGCAGAGCAACCAGCAGTTGCCTCCGGCGGAGACCAACGAGTACGACCGCGGGGCCCTGGGCCGCGGGGGCCGCTACGTCTGCACCCTGCACGCGCTGCCCGAGGCGGGCTCACTGCGCTTTTGCTACATGCACCTGGAGACGGTGGAGGTCGAGCGCGGTCAGCGCATCATCATGGGCCAGCGCCTGGGCACCGTGGGGCGCACGGGCATGAAGCGCAGCGCGCCCCATCTGCACTTCGAGGCCCACCTGGACGGCACGCTCCTGAACCCGATGCAGCTGCTGCGCGAGCATGTGGTGGGGTCGCCAGCGCCCTTCGACGACCATCGAAAGCGCCGCGCCCGCCGGCGCGCCCGGGCGGCGGCGAAGGCAGCGGCCCTTCAAAACCCGCCGGCTCAGAGCGAGCCGGCTGCCGGTAGCGACCTGGCGGCGCGCTGAGCGCCAGCGGAAATCGCCGCGTCCAGCTCCGAGTCCTCGGGCAAGACCGGCTCCTGGCGCTCGGGCATCTTGTAGCGGTCCTCGGCGCGGTGACCGGCCATGGCGCCCACGACCGTGCCCACCACGGCGCCCACCAGCACGCCTGCGGCGATGCTGCCGGTGCGCGGCAGGGCCACGTCACCGCTTTCCTCGGAGCTGCTGGAGCCCAGCAGCTGCTCGTCGCTGATCAGCACGCCCACGGTGCCGCCAGCGGCGACGCCCGCCAGCCCGCCGACGAGGGCCCCGCGCTGGGCTGGGGCCATGGCCTCGCTGCCGCAGGCGCTGGCCCACAGGGCGATGGCGGCGGCGACAACAGTGGCGAGGAGGCTTCGTGGCGCGGCCATGGCAGCTGGTTTGGTAGCACGCGTCAGCGCGCGCCGGCAACGGCGAGCACGGCCGCGAGGTTATCCTGCAGGTCGGTGGTGCAGGTGTCGATGGCGCAGTGCTGCTCGGGCGGCAGCTCGTCGAAGGGTTCGAAGCGGGCCACGAAGTCGTCGAAGATCTCGAGCCGCCCATCGCTGACCGAGGTGCCGCGGGCGCGCTCGACCAGGCGCTGGTGGCAGACCTCGGCTGCCACTTTGCATTCGACGAAGACCAGCCGGCAGCCGAGTTCCGCAGCCAGCTCCCTCAGGGCCGCGCGGTGGCGCCGGCTGCGGAAGCTGGCGTCGACGACCACCGGGCGACCGGACTCCACGATGCCCGCGGCCAGGCGTCTGAGCTCGGCGTAGACCCGGTCGCTGGTCTCGTCCGAGTAGTGGTCGCTGAAGGCCGCGTCGTGCAGCGGCGTCTCCGGGGCCACCTGCGACAGCGCCTTGCGCGTGTGGTCGGCGTCCACGATGGGCGCGTTCAGCGCTTCTGACAGCGCTTCGCTCAGCGTGCTCTTGCCCGAGGCGATCCAGCCGCCCACAGCGTAGATGACCGGGGCCTCGAGGCTCTCGCGCCCGCTGGCTTCGGCCAAGAGATAATACTTGCGCGCGTCGCGGCGGGCCCGCGCTCGCACCGCTTCGTCGGCCGAGGCGTCGTCGGCCAACATGGAGCTGACCTTGGCCCGCACGTAGGCGCGGTAGCTCTCGTAGAAATTCACCAGGGCGTAGAGCTCGTAGTCGCCGCTCTGCCGCGCATAGCTGGCGAGCAGGGTCTCGGCCAGGTCGTGGCGCCCGTGCCAGCGCAGGTCCATGGACAAAAACGCGATGTCGGCGCAGACGTCGCCGAAGCGGAAGCGCTCGTTGAACTCGATGCAGTCGATGATCTGCACGCTGCCGTCGGCGTCCAGGTAGCAGTGTTCGAGGCGCAGGTCGCCGTGACCGTCGCGGATGCGCGCCTGGGCGATGCGCCGCGAAAGCAGCGCGTCGTGCTGGGCGAGAAAGCCGCGCTGGAAGCGCTCGATCTCGGCCAGCGCCTGGGCCGAAAGCACTTCGAGGGCCTGCGAGCGGGTCTGCTCGAAGTTTTCGATCACGTTTTGCTCGATGAGCTCGCGGCTGCCGAAGCGGTCGATGTGGGCGCCGTGCTCGCAGCGTTCGTGAAAAGCGGCGATTTCGTCGGCCAGGTGCACCACGTCATCGCGCTCGAGGTGGCCGGCTTCGAGCCGCGCCAGGGCCGAGTCCCCGTCGGGCAGCCGCCGCATCGCAACCGCCCACTCCAGGGGCTCGCCCGCGCCGCCCAGCTGCAGCCGCCCGTCGTCGTCGCCCGTGATGGGCACGAGCTCGAGGTAGACCCCGCTGGAAAACCGGCGGTTGAGAAGCAGCTCGCGCTCGCAGTCGTCGCGCCGGGCCTGGAGCGTGCGGAAGTCCAAAAAGCCCAGGTCGACCGCCTTGCGCACCTTGTAGACGCGGTCTGCGTCGAGAAAGACCAGGGAGATGTGGGTCTCGCGCAGCTCGAGGCCCCGGGCTTGCAGCGCCTCCTTCAGGGTTCGGCTCCAGGCACCTGGCTCGGTTTGGCAATCTCTGTCGGCCGCGTCCATGGGGCTCTCGGGCGTCTCTCGGGTCGGCTTCAGGTCGGCCACAGATCGGCGATCAGCGGCAGGTGGTCGGAGAGTTCGGACCAGGGCTCGCCATCGAGGCGGCGGGCGCGCTCGGCGCGCAGGTGCCGCACGTAGATGCGGTCGAGGTTGAAGACCGGGCGCCGGGCGTGCCAGGTGCGGACCTGCTCCGGCGGGTGGCGGGCGAAGAGGTTGTGCAGGCGCAGCTCTTCGGCGATGGGACGGTCGAGTTCGCCGCGCCAGTCGTTGAAGTCGCCGGCCAGCAGCACCGGATCCTGGTCGCGGGCCACGCGCCGGAGGATCTCGGCCACGCTGCGGATCTGGGTCTTGCGCTGCCAACGGTTGAGCCCCAGGTGCACGTTGAGCACGTGCAGGGGCTGTCCGTGCAGGTCCAGCCGCAGGTAGAGGGCTCCACGACGCTCGATGCGGTTGGTGGAGATGTCGTGGTTGTCGAACTCCTGGACCGACAGCCGGGTCACGGTGGTGTTTCCGTGGTGGCCCACGCTGCGGAACTTATTGGCGCCGTAGTAGCCGGGCAGGCCCATGGCCCGGGCCAGCTTGCCGCTTTGGGACAGCCCCGTGCGCGCGCAGTGGAAGACTTCTTGAAAGAGCACCAGGTCGGGCTCATGGGCCAGCACCGCCGAGGCCAGGCTGGGCATGCCGATGTTGGAGCGCCCGTCGGGACCCTTGCCCTTGCGGATGTTGTAGGTCATGGCGCGGATCGGGGCGGACATGGTGCTGGCTCGTGGCGCGCGCGGGCTCGTGGCGCGGCGGAGGCTTTGGGCGAGTCGAAGCGCGCCGTGGGGGCATTCGTCGCGCGCGGCAGGCTCCGCGTCGGGCGTCCGACGTCTCCATCATAACCACCCCGGACGCCGTGGCGAGCCCACGTCACCGGCCGCCCATTCCCCAGCCGGCGGGCTTGGTCTACTGTGCGCGGCAGCGGGGATTGTGCGGATCCGATGCTCGGCGGCAATCGCGTATGTCTCTACCACGACGGCGACCAGTGCCTGCCGGCGATGCTGGCGGCGATCGAGGAGGCGCGCGAGGAAATCCTTTTGGAGATGTACTGGTTCGACTCCGATGCCACCGGTCGGCGCTTCGCCGAGGCGCTGTGCGAAAAGGCCCGGCAGGGCGTCAGGGTCTGCGTCACCTACGACGCGGTCGGCAGCTTCGAGGCCGATCGCGACCAATTCGAGCGCATGTGCGCCGCCGGCTGCCAGGTCTTCGAGTACCGGCCGGTGCACTTCTGGCGCCCGCGCTTTCGCCTGGCCGGTCTCAACCGCCGCAATCACCGCAAGATGCTGGTGGTCGACGGGCGGTTGGGCATGACCGGCGGCGTCAATCTGGGCGATGCCTGGGCGCCCTTCAGTGAGGGCGGGGGTGGTTTTCGCGACGACATGATCGCCATCGAGGGGCCGGCCGTGGCTGACATGCGCGAGATCTTTTTCACGGCTTTTCGCGCGCCCGGCTGGCAACAGGCGCAGGCGGCCGCGGTGGCGGCACCCGCTTCGGCCGGCGGCTGCAAGGTGCGCGTGGTGGCCAATCACCGCCTGCGCGACCGCCGCGCCATCGAGCGCGCCTACCTACGCCGCATCCACGCCGCCCAGCACTCCATCCTGATCACCAACAGCTACTTCATCCCCGGCCGCGAGGTGCGGCTGGGCCTGGCCCGCGCGGTCGAGCGCGGTGTGCGGGTGCAGGTGCTGTTGCCGGTCGACAGCGACGTCTTCGCCGTCCGCTTCGCCACCCACAGGCTCTACGGCTGGATGCTGCGGCGGGGCATCGAACTCTACGAGTGGGGCCAGAGCATCCTGCACTCCAAGACCGCCGTCATCGACGGTCGCTGGTGCACGGTGGGCACCCACAACCTCGACTACCGCTCCTGGGCCTTCAACCTGGAGATCAACGTCACCGTCGAGGATGCCCAGGTGGCGGCGGAGCTGCAGGCTCGCATGCAGCGGGACATGGACGAGTCGGTGCCCGTGCAGGCCGGGCAGTGGCGCTTTCGGCCCCTGGGCGACCGCCTGCTCGAGTTGTTGTTCTACCGCTTTCGCCGACTGCTTTGAGTGGGTGCGAGGGCCGCCCGGCTCAGGCTTCGGCTTCGTCGGCGCTCGGCACCGTCAGCACCGGGCACTTGGCCAGGCGTACGATGCGCTCGGCCACGCTTCCGAGCACCAGCCGCGGCAGGCCGGTGCGGCCGTGGGTTCCCATCACGATCATGTCGGCCTTGTCGCCCAGCTCGAGCACGCGCGCGTGGGGCACGCCGTCGGCCTGCTCCGTGGTGACCTGCACCCCCGCCTGCCTGCAGCGCTCGGCGGCCTCTTCGAGCTTTTCGCCCGAGCGCTGGCGCAGCTCGTCGAGGAACTCGCCGGTGGCTGCCACCGTCGCCGGCCCGTCCTCCCAGCCCACGTAGAAGGGCAGCTGGAAGATGTGGACCAGGTGGATGCTGGCACCGAGTTCCTTGGCCAGCTCGACGGCCAGCCCGATGGCGGCGTCGGAGCAGGGCGAGAAGTCGGTGGGACAGAGGATGGTCTTGACTGGCTGCATGGTGAGTTGCCGGCCATCTTCACCCAAGCCCCCGGGGAGCGCAACGGGCCGGCTGCGGGGCGTGAAGGTCGCTGTCCCGGGGGCCGCAAGATAGGCGAACGGCCCGCGCAGCTGGACTTGCGCCGGCCATGATCGTGTCTACGTGATCCCGAGGTATGGCGTTGCATCCGAGCGTCGACAAGATCCTGGTGACCACCGACCTCTCCGAGGCTTCGGAGGCGGCCATCGAGGCCGTGCGCCCCTTGGCCGACGCCTTCGGCTCCACCATCACCCTGCTGCACGTCACCGAGTTCGCACCCGAGCTTTCGGGTGGCGCCGCCGACGAGTACCGCCGGCGCGTCAAGCGCGTGGTGCTCGCCCAGCTCGACGCCATGCGCAAACGCGTGCTGGGCGAACGCCCCCATGCGCGCACGGCCGTGGCCGACGGGCGCGTGGTGTGGCAAGCGATCTGCGACTACGCCGGCGATCACGACTACGACCTGGTGGCTATCGCCACCCACGGCCGCAGCGGTCTGTCGCGCGTGCTGCTGGGCAGCGTGGCCGAGCGCGTGGCCGGTCACGCGCCTTGCCCGGTGCTGGTGGTGCGTCCCCATGAGATGCGGGTCGTGCTTCCGCAGGCTTGATGAACGGGCGTGGCCATGGAAGATTGAACGCGGACTCGAGCGCCCCCGCGGGAGATCGGGTCGCCGGAGGGCGCGCGTGAAGATCGAAAAACTTCTGGTTACGACCGACCTGTCCGAGGCTGCCGAGCACGCGCTGCCTTTGGCCGCGTCCATGGCCGAGCGTTTCGGCGCCGAGGTTACGCTGCTGACGATCCTCGACTACGATGCCGACCTGCCGCCGGGCGTGCTGGCGCTCTCGGCCGAGCGCGAGCAGGCGCTCAAGCAGGAGGTGCGCCAGAAGGTCAAGGCCCAGCTGGAGGCGCTGCGCGCGCGTCATTTTGGTGGCGATGTGCGGGTGCAGCTCGCGATCGAAGAGGGCGGGGGCGCCGCCCAGGTGATCGGCGACTACGCGCGCGAGCACGGCATCGACCTCTTGGTGATCTCCACCCACGGGCGCGGAGGCTTGCCGCGGCTGTTGCTCGGCAGCGTGGCCGAGCGCGTGGTGCGCAGCGCGCCCTGTCCCGTGTTGACGCTGCATCCGCCCGCCGAGGGCGACGCGTAGTCCGCTTCAGCCGGGCTTGCGCACCGTGAGCACCGGCACCGTGCTGGTGCGCACGACCTTCTCGGCCACGCTGCCCAGCAGCAAATGCCCGAGGCCGGTGCGGCCGTGGGTGCCGATCACGATCAGGTCGGCGCCGCATTCGGCCGCCCCCTTGGCGATCGCCGCCTGCGCCACGCCCTCGACCAACTCGCCCCGCACCTCCAGCTCCGGGACGCCCTGCTGGCAGCGCTTGACCGCCAGCTGCAGCTCGGTTTCCCGTTCCCGCCGCAGCCCGCTTTCAAGCTCTGCGCGCACGGCGAGGGAGTCGTCGGGAAAGATGCCGCTGAGCGGCTCGAGCACGTGCAGCAAGGTCAGGCGCGCGCCCATGGTCTTCGCCATCGACGCGGCATAGGTCAGGGCGAATTCCGAGCACTCGGAAAAATCGATGGGGCAGACGATGACGTCGATCTTGGCCATGGCAAGGGTGTACCCCGGGGGCCTTGACTTGACCAGACCGGGAACCGGGCATACTCCGGGGATCGGGTGGGGCATGGAGGTGAAGCGATGACGGTCAAGTTTGAAAAGCCCGAGCCCCACGTGGCACTGGTCACCATCGACCGGCCTGAAAAGGCCAATTCGCTCGATCCGCCCACGCTCTCGCGCCTGGCCGAAACCTGGCGTGCCATCGCCGCCGATGATGGGATTCGCTGCGCCGTGCTGACGGGGGCCGGTGATCGCGTTTTCTGTGCGGGTATGGACATGAAGGCCACCATCGGCGCTTCCCAGGCCCTGGCCCGCGGCGAGCGCCTGGACGATGAGAGCTTCCAAGGGCTGCGCAGCGCCGAGACCGCGTTGTTGGCGGGGTTTGACCTACAGACACCGCTGATCTGCGCCATCAATGGTCACGCCCGGGCCGGTGGCTTCGACCTGATGCTGGCTTCGGAGCTGCGTCTGGCGGTGCCGGAGGCCACCTTTGCGCTCGAGGAAGTGGCTTTGGGGCTCTACCCCACGGGCAACTCCACGGTGCTGCTGCCGCGGCAGATCCCGTGGGTCGAGGCCCATCGGCTGTTGCTCACGGCCGAGCCCATCGACGCCGCCGCAGCGCTGCGCATCGGCCTGATCAACGAGATCGTCGAGGGCCATGTGCTGCTCGAGCGGGCGCTTGGGCTGGCGGCGCGCATCGCGCAAAACGCGCCGCTTGCGGTGCGCGAAACCCGCCGCGGGGTGCGCGAGCTGCTGACGATGCCGCTCGGGGAGGCCTACCTTCGGCAGGAACAACTCGGCCGGCCGCTGCGCAAGAGCGACGATGCGCGCGAGGGCCAGCGGGCGTTCGTGGAAAAGCGCAAGCCGGTCTTCCGTGGCAGTTGAGGCGTGATGTCGCTGCGGGTTGGCTTCTGGCGAACGTCAGGAGATCTTCACCGGCAGTGACTCCATGCCCCGGAGCAAGGGGTTTTGGGTGCGCACCGCCTCGCCCGCCGGCTTCATGCACGTGACGCGTTCGAGCATATGGCGGGTCAGGATGCGGGCCTCGAGGCGGGCCAGGTGGGCGCCGAGGCAGGTGTGGGGGCCGAAGCCGAAGGCGATGTGCTCGAGGGGGTTACGCTCGACGCGGAAGCGGTCGGGTTCGGGAAATTGCGCCGGATCGCGGTTGGCCGCGCCGTAGAGTAGAAAGACCTTGGCGCCGCGGGGAATGGTGACGCCGGCCACCGTGGTCTCGGCCAGGGTGTTGCGGAAGAAGCCCTGGATCGGGGCGTCGTAGCGCAGGCCCTCCTCGATCAGCGGCCCGATGAGCGAAGGATCTTCGACCACGCGCTGCCAATGATCGGGCAGACGCATCAGGTGGTGGGCGGTGTTGGAGATCAGATTGGTGGTGGTTTCGTTGCCGGCCACCAAGAGCAGCACGCAAAAGGAGATGATCTCGTGATCGGCCAGGGCCTCGCCGTCATCGCTCGGGCGGATCAGCAGGCTGATCAAGTCATCGCGATCGGCGGCTTCGGGGCGGCGCTCGCGCAGCACTTCGGCGAAGTACATGGCGAACTCCATGATGGTCATCTCGACCTTCGCGCGTTCCTCGGGGCTGGCGTCGACGGCGCCGCCGAGGGCCTCGACGGTATTGTCGCTCCAGCGTTTGAAGTCGGCGCGCCGCTCCATGGGAATGTCCATCATCTCGGCGATCACCTGCACCGGGAAGGGTCCGGCCAGGGCCTCCACCAGGTCGACCTCGCCGGCCTCGACCGCGCGCGCCACCATGTCGGCCGCGATGGCTTCGATGCGCTCGTGCCACTGGGCCAGGGCACGGGGGGTGAAGCGCCCGGCGACGATGCGTCTGAGGCGCGTGTGCTCGGGAGGGTCGTAGGCGATCATCATCGGCACCGGCCGCCGCTCGTAGCCAACCCCCTCGGTCGAGGAGAAAAGCTCGAAGTTCGACAGGGCCGCGCGCACGTCGGCGTAGCGGCTGAGCACATAGATGTCGCGCTCGGCGTTGTAGTGGCAGGGCGCCTGCTCGCGCAGCCAGCGGTAGTGGGGGTAGGGGTCGCCGATCACTGCGGGATCGAAGGGGTCGTATCCGGACTCGGTCATGGCTGGACTCTACAATGGGAGGCGAAAATCTTCTCCCCCTTGACCCCGTCCGGATGCTGCTTAGCTTGTGGCAGGTAAGCGAAACGGCAGCGCGCGACCGGCAGTAGGGCGCGCGGGCCGCGTTCGGTGACAGTTTCGATAACAGTTTCGGGAACACGTCTGGCCCGAGCGATGCAGGCACGCGAGCGCGTGGGTGGATCGGTCTGGCCGCGGCAGCAGTATCAGGAGAACGCGATGGGCAAGATGATCGGAATCGACCTGGGAACCACCAACTCGGTGGTTGCCGTCATGGAAGGCGACGAGGCCAAGGTGATCGTCAACGAAGAGGGCGCGCGCACCACGCCCTCGGTGGTGGCCTGGGACGACTCGGGTGAAGTTCTGGTGGGGCAGATCGCCAAGCGCCAGGCCCTGACCAACGCCGAGGCCACGGTCTTTTCGGCCAAGCGTTTCATCGGCAAACGCTACGACGAGTCGGGCGCCGACCGAGCGCGCGTACCCTTCGAGGTCTTCGCGCGCGACAACGGCGACGCGGCATTTCGCGTGCGCGGCAAGGCCCTGGCGCCGCCGGAGGTCAGCGCGCACGTCTTGCGCAAGCTCAAGAAGGCCGCCGAAGACTACCTGGGCGCGCCGGTGAGCGAGGCGGTCATCACGGTGCCGGCCTACTTCAACGACGCCCAGCGCCAGGCCACCAAGGATGCCGGCAAGATCGCGGGACTCGAGGTCAAGCGCATCATCAACGAGCCCACCGCGGCGGCCCTCGCCTACGGGCTCGAGAAGAAGACCGAAGAGGTGATCGCGGTCTACGACTTCGGCGGCGGCACCTTCGACATTTCGATCCTCGAAGTGGCCGACGGCGTGGTTCAGGTCCTGAGCACCGGTGGCGACACGGCCCTGGGCGGCGATGACATTGACCACGAGTTGGTCGAGTACCTGATCGCCGAGTTCAAGAAAGAGCAGGGCATCGACGTGGGCCAGGACAAGCTTGTCTTGCAGCGCCTGCGGGACGCGGCCGAGTCGGCCAAGATCGAACTCTCGAGCAAACTCGAGACCACGGTGAACCTGCCGTTTCTGACCGCCGACGCCAACGGTCCCAAGCACATGAACATCAAGGTCGGCCGGGCCAGCTTCGAGCAGAAGATCGCAGCGCTGGTGCAGCGCACGCTCAAGGCCTGCAAGCAGGCGCTCGCGGATGCGGGCAAGTCGGTCGAGCAGATCGATGAAGTCGTCTTGGTGGGCGGCTCCACGCGCATCCCGCTGGTGCAGAAAGAGGTCTCGGGCTTCTTCGGCAAGCAGCCCCATCGAGGCGTCAATCCCGATGAAGTCGTGGCCATCGGAGCGGCCACCCAGGCTGGTGTGCTCAGCGGCGACGTCAAGGACGTGCTGCTGCTCGACGTCACACCGCTATCGCTCGGGGTCGAGACCCTGGGTGGCGTGATGACGGCGTTGATCCCGCGCAACACCACGATCCCGACGCGCCGCGAAGAAGTCTTCTCGACTGCCGACGACAACCAGCCCAGCGTCGACATTCACGTCCTGCAGGGCGAGCGCGCAAGTGCCGGCGACAACCGCACGCTAGGCCGCTTTCGGCTCGAAGGCATCGACACGGCCCCGCGTGGCACGCCGCAGATCAAGGTCACCTTCGACATCGACGCCAACGGCATCCTGGCGGTCACGGCGCGCGACGAAGCCACCGGCAAGGACAAGCGCATCACCATCTCGGCCGGCAGCGGTCTGAGCGAGGCCGAAGTCCAGCGCATGGTCGACGACGCCAAGCAACACGAGTCCGAGGACGCCCGACGCCGCAGTGAAGTCGAGCAGCGCAACGCCGCTGACCAACTCTGCTACGCGGCCGAACAGGCCTTGAACCAGCTGGGCGACGCGGCTCCGCAGCAGGCGGAGATTCGGGAGCACATCAAGGAGCTGCGCAGCGCCATCGAGCGCCACGACAGCGCCGCCATCGAAAGCGGCCACAGGGCGCTCGAGCAGCTGCTCCAGCAGCTCGGCCAGCAAGCCCAGGCCTCCGCTTCGGCTGCAGCGGAGCCCAGCGCGAACGAAGACGTCATCGACGCCGAGTTCGAAGAGGGCGACGACACCTCGCGCGCAGCCTGATGGCTGTGCGGACGGCGCCGCCGGTGTGGCAAGGCCACTTCGGTGGCGCTGTCCCGTGGTCGAAGGGGCGTTGGCTGCGCGTGGCGCGGACCTTGTCCACTGCACCCGAGGCTGCGACAATCTGGTCGGCGAGGTGCATGATGTTCAGGGAGATTGAGGAGGCCGACTGGCCTGCCATTCTGGAGGTGGCCAACGCCAGCTTCGAATTCCTGCCCCAGCGCATCACCCAGGAGGAATGGTTGCACCACCGCCGCAACTTCGACACCGAGCGGGGGCTTCAGATCCATCGCGTCAAGGTCGACGACGCGGGCCGTATCGTTGGTTACGTCGGCGTGGAAAGCGATGGCCAGCGCTACCGAATGTTCATGGTCACGGCCAACCCAGACCTGCCCACATTGGGAACGCTCTTATATGAACGCGCGATGGCCATCCTCGAGGAGCAGGGCGCGCCCGGCGTGGCCCTGACCGAATGCATTGACGATCCGTTGATCGCCTTCGGTCGCGAGCGCGGCTTCGTCGAAGTACGTCGTTTCGAATGGAAGCCCGGCATCGAAATCATAACGATGTACAAGTCGCTGCCTTGAAGCTCGGTGGTCCCCGGTGCACGCCATCGGCAGAGGGCAGGCGAGGGTGGGAGAGCGCACTCAGCAAGTCAAAGCTGCAGCCGCAGGTGCCAGGCATCTAAGGGTCGGTTGCCGCTGCCGCTGCCGCTGCAGCTGCAGCCGCAGGTGCCAGGCATATGAGGGTCGGGCATATGAGGGTCGGTTGCCGCTGCCGCCGTAGGTGCCGGGCGTAGCTGCTCGACGTGCACACGGTAGATACAGCGCGTCCTCGGGGATTCGTGGGCCCCTGTGAGCAATACGAGGAACCCCAAACCATCGGCTGGGCGCGCTCCGGGGCGGATACGAGATCGAAAGGTCCGCGCTGAAGCACTGCCATCCTGAATGTGTTTGCAAGCGCAGTGTCAGCGGTCGATGCCTGGCGTGCTGTTCTGGCGGTAGCGACACCCTACCGGAACTGGCGGATCGCCTCCACCTCGAGAGCGATGTTGATTCGGCTGAGGTGGACCAGGGGGGCGCGGTCGGGGTCATCCGGATACCGCGGTCGCGGGAATCTTCCCGGGACCTGTGCTCCGGGTGGGAAGATCACGTCGATCTCGCCTTTCATGTAACGCCGCATCGCTTCCCGCGTCTGCTGCTCGAACAGCCGGAAGTTTCGCGTGTAGACCTTGCGCGTGATCGGGCAATGACTGTGAACCATCGGGCCCGGTGAGTTCTTCGGTTGCTTTGGGCGGTCGCTTGGCAGCGTCTCTAGCAGCCCTTCGAGGCCCAGGACCTTCTTGCCCGTCTTCTGCCGCTCGATGTGGAGGGTTTGCTCCCTGGCGACTACCGTCTCGACCACTCGCTTCTGCCACTGGCGCTTGTCCATCGTTCCGATTCCGTCTCCACTGGGGGCCGCGAGTTCCAGCGTCACTGTGGAGAGATAGGGAGCGATGTTCTTGGGGCGCTTGTTGCGGTGCCAGCGGGTCCGGTCCATGCAAAGAAAGCGCATCGGTTTGCCGGTCACGAATGACTCAAAGCAGTTGAAGCCCGGCCACTGGTCCGCGCGCGCGACCAGATTGGCCGACAGCGGGTTGCTCAGAATGTAGAGGGCACGCTCGAACTCGGCTTTGGCGCCCAGCACGCGCTTGGTGCTCATGCGCCGCCCCCACAGTGCATAGCGACGGTCCAGGAAGATGTTGACTTGGCGAGCGAGCTGCCCGTGGAAGTACTCGTTGAATAGGGCGAGGTTGCCCTTCCCGTCGCGCGGCAGGATGTGGTGGTGGTTGCTCATGGCGATGGCGCACAGCAACTCCACTTCCGAGCGTTCGACGGCCTTGGCCAGCACGGCGCCGAAGATGTTGGGGATGCTATTGGGGAAGTCGTGGATGGCGATCGGCGGCGGTTTGGTGCCCTGATCCTCGTGGAAGGCCACCAACTCGGTCAGCTTTCGCGTCTTTTCGACGCAGCGGCGGCCTTCCCGGAGCAGGGCGCGGCGCTCTTTGCGCGAGAGGCGGTGGACGGCCTGGAGCTTGGGCCAGCAGCCCGGTGGAGCGTAGGGGTGGAGCGCGAACTCCTCGTTTACGGTCCGACCGCCGAGGAAGTGCTGTTCGCCCGGGAGGAAGCATCGCAGCTGTCTCATACCCCTGTTATCGGTCAGCGCTTCGGCCGGTTTCGCGAAAACGAAAAAAAGTGGCGAAACCCTCAGGAGCCTGGCACCCCCGGCACCGGCAAACCCTCAGGAGCCTGGCACCCCCGGCAGCAGCACCGGCAAACCCTCAGGAGCCTGGCACCCCCGGCAGCACCACCCGCACCGGCAA
>Ga0224501_10000326_pt1 | contig 41031 bp, 41 predicted proteins | sample SF_Oct11_sed_USG_4_FD_169105 | JGI IMG/M metagenome (GOLD analysis project Ga0224501, IMG submission 169105) | Sediment microbial communities from San Francisco Bay, California, United States - SF_Oct11_sed_USGS_8_1 | ecosystem: Environmental > Aquatic > Marine > Sediment | place: USA... | reverse complement strand
TTATTGTCCTCACCTAAACGATTTTAAATCATATATGTAGCGAAAGATATTAGCGTAGCCACCCTATACAAATTAAACGCTGAAATGGGCCCGTAGCTCAGCAAGGCAGAGCGGCGGACCAGCCAAACCGTGTGCTGGGCTGATGCTCTTAACCCGTAGGTCCCGGGTTCAATTCCCGGCGGGCCCGCCATAAAAAATTTTCTTAAAGTTGGGAAAAGGGAAGAGTTAAAGGATGCTCTATAAAAGTAGACTATGCTAAGAGAGAATACGCAGTGTTGAGTTGCTTGAATGTAAAGAGTAAACAAATTCTTCTTCTAGTATTATTTCTCCTGTTGGTGTTTTTGGGGATTCTAGAGGGGGAATATCAGATAGTGAGCAGCTTTGTCAGATTCATCTGCACATCTTGTATCGGATTGGGGTAACATAACTCTATGAAACTTAATCAACTGCGGCATGTAACCCAGATCATCTCCTTTATCATATCCAATTTAGGTTTTAATGTTGTACTGAAGACCGGATGTGTCTACCCCTTTTTCTACTGTTATGGATGTCCCTTGGCATTCTCCGCCTGTCCAATTGGAGCATTACAGCATTTCGTGATCCTCGCAAAACTTCCCTTGTTCCTTATCGGTTTGTTGGGTGTCTATGGCACCATTTTCGGGAGAACCTTCTGCGGTTGGGCATGTCCTTTCGGAGCCTTCCAAGATCTATTAGCAGGAGTTCGAAAAGAAAAACCAAGATTGCGTCCATTCACTTACTCAAAGTTTGTCATGTTGATACTTGTTGTTGTACTGGCATGGATTACCTTGGACACTTTTTTCTGCAAATTTTGTCCGGCTGGAAGTCTTTTCGCAGCCATCCCCGCTCCTATTTTTTATCCATCTTTGAGACTGGGAGTCTTTTTCTATATACACATGGCAACGCTTATCTTGACCATTCTTCTAGTGCTACTTTTCTCTAGGTTTTGGTGTCGCTATTTGTGCCCAGTGGCTCCGATAGGCATCTTCAACAAGCTGTCTGTCCTCACCGTATCCATTGACTTAAAGAGATGTAAGGAATGCTCACGGTGCTTGGATGCATGTCCGATGGGGATAGACACGTTGTCAGACATAGGTTCGTCAAGCGATTGCATCTTATGCGGGAAATGCGTTGAAGTTTGCGGAACAGATGCCTTAAAAATGAGTGTAAGGAAATGAAACAAGACTTATTAGATGTCATTCATCAAATCTAGTCGATAAAATATGCGAGTTAAAGTCAGTGTCTATTTTATCTCATTGATGATCATGTTTCTTTTTGGTGTCCATTCAGTACTTGGGCAAAAGGAGGCACCTGATTTTACATTAGTTGACATCAACGGAACCACATTCACTCTATCCAATTGCTCAGCAAGGGTTGTCCTAATAGATTTCTTTGCCACATGGTGCACGCCATGTAAAGTTGAGATTCCAGTTCTTAGAAGCCTTTATGATGAATATTTGCGAGATCAATTGGAGATTATCTCTATAAGTTCAGAAAATGAAGGCACTCTTCGAAACTTTGTTCAAAGAGCAGACATCAATATGACATGGATTGTTGCTTGTGATACAGCTGGAGTTATGGATGATTACTACGGAGGGGCTTTCTCTCGACCAATACCAAGAACCTTCCTTGTAGACGCTGATGGTTACATTCGTTATGATCACACTGGCTGGAGTGGTGCAGGTGACGAATTAGAACTGCGCTCCAAAATTAGTTCTCTGCTTTCGGGAACAGAGAACGGTGATTTTGACACAGAACCATCCGGGATACCTTACTGGCTCATCGCCATCGTAGGAGGAATTGTTGTAGTATCTTTAATTGTTGGTATCATTGTAGCACCGCGAATGCTCAGGCGGTCAAAACCTCCCAATAAACGCCATAGCCGCGGGCGCGGTGGCGTGTTCATTCTCCGCTAATGAGTATGCGCGCAATTTGGCCTGAATTATGTATTTAAATCCATTCTTACTGAATATTTTGTGGGTTCAAGAGTGCATAAGACGCCTTGCTTAAAAGTTCCTAAAATCTATGGTGAGAAAACTATAACTCTAGTGAAGGAACTCAATCTTCTTAACCAAGAGTTGAAGATTCAGCAAATAGAAGATTATCTGTACATTCCACTGACTAGTGAACCCCTGCCGATTGACATTGAAAAATTTGAGAAAAATCTTCCGAGATTTGAAATTTCTGTCTGTGAATTTCTTATGAAAGCCAGACGTCCACTGAGGCTTGTTGATGTATTGGAAGATAAATTGGCTCCCCATCTTTTGGTGAGTCTCCCTCATGCAATAGATTTCGTGGGAAATATCGCCATACTTGAAGTTCCGCTAAAACTTGAGCCTTACAAACACACTGTAGGTGAAGCCATATTAACAGTGCATAAACGAGTTCACACTGTTTTAGCAAAATCAGGCGCAGTTGGTGGTATTTTTCGTATTAGGGATTATGAGGTTGTAGCGGGAGCTGGCAGAACGGAAACAGCTCACAAGGAACACAATTGCATTTACCATGTTGACCTTAAAAAAGCCTTTTTTTCACCTCGGCTGTCTCACGAGCATGATCGGGTTGCATCTCAGGTTAAAGTAGGTGAAACCGTCGTGGATATGTTCACAGGAGTCGGGCCATTCTCCATCCTAATTGCCAAGAGGTATGATACAGTTCAGGTGTATGCTATTGACGTAAACCCCGACGCTATAGGTTTCTTGGAAAAAAATATCGCAGCGAACCGTGTTAGAGATAAGGTTAGTCCAATTTTTGGTGATGCCAGAAAAGTCATCAGAGAGCAATTGCCTGGTGTTGCAGATCGGGTTATTATGAATTTGCCTGAAAAGGCGATAGAATACGTTGATGTGGCTTGTGAGGCAATCAAACCCAAGGGAGGCGTCATTCATTTCTATGATTTCACAAAAGCTCCAAGCCCATTGGAGACCGCAAAGATTCGATTAATCGAAGCTGTGAAAAAAGCTAGTCGAAACGTTGAGAAGATTCTATTTGTGAGAAGGGTCAGGGCAATCGCGCCCTATGAATGGCAAACTGTAGTGGATGCTGAGATTCAATAGTCCTCGACTGCTAGTGTGATCTTGATTTTTTGATGTGGATCCCTTAGTTTTTCAACAAGTTTTCTTGAAAGATCTGATGCTGCCTTGTCTGCTCTTATCGCCACTGTTCGACCGCAAACGTAGCCACTCTTTCTAATCACAATGTCTGTGGAATTAGTGAATGTCAACCGAGAACTTCCACGCGCTCTAACAGTCTCCTTCATGCCATTAGCTTCGATAGCTATCGTTAGTTGTGCATTCTCCATCATGGCAGTTTTCTTAAACTTCGGATGTATATCTTTTGCACCCTTTGTTGCTTTTACAGCAATTATGCAATCACCATGTTTTGTGAGGTCGGCTTCTCTGGTAGTCTCAAAAGTGGTTTTGTGAATGGAAAGAATGTTTTTATGACCGCATGCCCAAATGATTTCGGTTATTTTCACAGTATTCTACTCTTAGGATGTTATCTATTATATTTGGGGGAAGTCGATTGGTGATGAACAAATCTATTCCAGAATTTCTATGGAGTCTACTTTTCCATCTCCGTCCAAGTCGAATCCTTGAATGATTGTTGCAAACTTCTTGTCGTCATCGAAGTTTCCTAAGGTTTCTTTCCAGAATTTTGTGATGGCTATGACACAAGCTTTTGTTCCTACCGCCTTGTTGCCAGCAAGGACAATTATGCGGTTTTCATCACTCCAAGGATTAGGTACTTTTGCTATTACGCCTACAGTATCACGAGTGTAGACATTTCCGGTTTTTTCAGAGACTAACCCACCAAAGAGGAACCCAAGTTCGGAAGGCATCATGTTGAACCGAATGGGTAGAAACCTGTTAAGCTCTTGAGTGATCAGATTAGTTCCAGGACCACCAACCAGAATTAAGTTGTTTCTCTCTTCCTTCTCAACTTTCAAGTCAACGTCCAGTTTTATGGCGAAATCTTCTGGTAAAGTGGCGAGTTGACCGAGGAAAAACGTCAGGTACGAGGCGTAGTGTCCGTCCCTCGCGCTTGTTTTGAAGGGGCCATGAGGTTCTGGACTGCCAACCACAACTTTTCCATCAAACCTTCCATCCTCTTTCAAGAGTGGACTAAAGAATCGTTTCAATTTGTCATCAACAGTGGGAGCTGTAATTCTTCTGATTTTTTGGTATCCAAAGGGGAGTTCAACTCCAAAGGCAGGATAGGAAGCTCTGTAATATTTTGCGATGGCTCCCTTCTTTCCCTCTTCTCTTACAACTTTAATTGCTCCAGCCTTGGCCAGTTTTCTAATATGGTAGTAGATTTTCTGTTCATGTACTCTTAGTTTCTTTGCGATCTCCATAGGGTACATATCGTTTTCACCTAGTAGGGTCAAAATTTCCCAACTGAGCCTCCCTAAAACACTCTTAAGCCTTTCAGGCTCTTCAAAAACAGCAATGTCTTTAACTTTGTATTCCTTTCTCCCACCACTGAGCAACAGTTTCTTCTTCATGTCTCAGAGAGTTACCATGATCCTCTATAAATATTTTAATAACGGTAGCACTCATCGATTAAACATATTAAGGTTATTACAGGTCGTTAGTCCGTGTTAGTGCTTTTTCAACTTCTTCTCGTATTATGAAGCCCCCAATATGAAGTATCGGTTCTTTCACTTCGGGGTCTATGCTCATTGTTGCAGTGCATGGATAACTGTGATGGGCTTTTGCTACCGCATCGTAGAGGATTTCCTTTTGTGGTTCAACTCCGATGAGTTTCTTTGCCACGTACCATGTTGAACCACATGGAGCACTTCGCCTAACAACCGTAGAGTCTATAACCTCGTGTTTGCCTCTTTTCACAGTTGAAATCTTCAATAAAGGCCTTCCAATTTTTAGTTCATTTACAAATCGCGAAATTATTGGTTTACCTTCTGCTGATTTCAACGAACAAAAAGGCTTTGGGAAGGCAGTTTCTAACCCCAGTTCCATGCCTCTCTCTTGCAACTGCTTTCTCAGACCAGATGGAATCTCTACGAAGTCTTCTATCGGTACGATCAACCCTTCTATTCCGACTTTTTGTATGTGATGCGGCAATTCCAATAACAGGTCTTTGTGTAGTCCCGACGCTACACATAGATCGACTTTCGGAATTTTCTTAGGCATATACTTTTCTGGGTCATCTACAAATGCCGGTAGTTCAAAAGGGGCTGGTAGCTGTATTGCTGCTAGGATATTGCTGACATGGCTGTATACATTGTATTTGCAGGAGTCACAATATAGGCCGCAGGATTTGCAGAAGCTCGGGTCGTTTATCAAGTTTCTTATCACCCCTTCTGCAAATTCGCCGCTGTAGATGAAGACTACGGTCAATGTCTCTTTTGTCATTAGTTGAGTTCAAACCTGTGACCTTGAGTTCTGATGCAAACGCTTCTCAGATGCCGATTTTTTTCCTTTTGTCCTTTATATGGGCTAGGATTGCTTCCACTGCCTTAACAAGGTCTTTTTCTACATTCAACAAACCACCGGTTATCTGACTACAGTCTCGTGTCAAGAGCTTAACCAAATTCGGCGCTCCAGTAACTGTTGGTACGGGGTTCACATAAGTATAAAGACCTAGGGCCAGGGCGAAAACTGCGTCAATTGTAGCCTTTTGTTCCATATATTCTGGTGCAACAGCAACAACAGGTAAATCCGGAATAGGAACTCTCAGAGCCTTTGATATTACAGCCAATAGGTCAGCGAGACGCCCTGTATCAGTACATGTGCCATAACTCAAAACGGGAGGGATGTTCAGTTTCTCACAAAGAGCTTTTAGACCAAGACCCGCAATTTCCTTAGCCTCTGCAGTGCAGAGGCCCGCAACTTGCATCGCTCCGTTGCCACATCCCATTGAAAGAATCAAGATATCTCGTTTGATTAGTTCTTTAGCAATACGTACGCTATGTACGTCTTGACCATAATCTCTAAGAGTTGTGCATGAGACAAGACCCGCAATGCCTCGTAGGGTTCCGTTTTTTATGGCTTCCAAGATGGGATTAAGAGTACCACCAAGGGCTTCAAGGATGCTTTCAGTAGAGAAGCCAACTACGGCTTCTCTCATAGGTAATTGTGTAACGGGTTCTACAGATGCTCTTCGTTCTTTAAAGTTCTCGATAGCCATTTGCAAGAGATGTGCAGCTTGTTTTTCAGCTTTTTCAGGCGCATAGTTAACTCGGTCTGTAACCCCTTCAAAGGCTACAAGTCCGCTTACTGGGACAAGTCTGAACTTGTATTTTTGGGCATACAATGGATCTACAGGCATAGAACAATTCATATCAGCGGCAAAAAGGTCTACACAACCACTGGCCAAAATTGCTTCCTGCATAATCCAGTTCCCGGTGAAACCGTAAAATGTTTCGTCCATCTCCCATCTTTGAATCATCTCTTGGCCTGTTTCAATGTTTGCAATGACCCGCAATCCTTTTGCGCCGGCTGCTTTTGCCTTTTTCTGCCATTCTGGTTTTCGAGCAAGTTGAACCATGGCAAACCCGAGAAAAGGTTCGTGACCATTCGGCAACACATTAACGTATTCCGGGTCTAGTACGCCTATATCCACACGCATTTTGTGTGGTCTCGGTATTCCATAAAGGGTGTCTTGACAATATTCGTTAACAAGCTGGCTCTGATAGGCCATTGCCACGCTGAGGCGCATGGCCTTAAGAGCTAAGCTTACATAATAACCGTCGACATTGGTGAGGCATGAACTTGTTGCCCTCATCATCTCCCCATAAATTCCACCAGGGAAAATGTCGAGGGCTCTCCAGACCTTCTTACGCTCTTGGGGAGCTAATGCCTCTACTATTTGACTTGATTCATAGTGTTTTCTGTGAAAATCGGCTTCCACAAAATCACACAATCGTATGGCAATTTCATTTTCTGATCCTGCTGTGTTTATTTCAAGTCGATTGGCAAAATCTTTCAGTTTATCAGGCTCTTTTATCTTGAAGGGTGTTTGCCCCATCGCGGTTGCCCGAAGGGTCTTAATGGTTTGATCTGTGTGGTAATGGTAGGTGGACGCTCCCATTATATTTCTAAGCAACATCATGCGCATAGCCATGCCATCAGCGGTGATGCCACATACTCCTTTCTTGTCTTTTGCTGCATCTGCGCGGCATGGACCATTGGAGCATAAATCGCACCTGACTCCCGCCATACAGAAAGGGCATCTTTTGTCAGGGTCTCCAAAGCCTTGAGCCTCATATCGGTCCCAAATGTTGTTCATGTTGTCCTTTTTTATTCTCTCGTAGAGTGTACGAACAGATTTGTGGTAAGAAATCCTATCTCCTTCCATTCCAAATCCACCTCTTTAGAATGAAACACTAAAGCACGTGTGCAAAATTGTTTCGATATATTTTCTGTTTACCATATTTCATAGCTTCCTTAATAACGATTCACATATAATGGCCCCGAAGCGGCTTTCTTCTTCTGTTTTTGAAGCCCTCTCACTGTTAGACATTTTCCCTTTGTTGGACAGTACTTTTGGGTGTGATAGGTGAATGTCTTGAATAACGATTCCATTGTTTCCTTGTTCAAAGCGTAGAAACGTTCCTTCTTTCTTCTTTCTGAAAAGATAAATCTACATCTCTCTAGGGGTTTAAGATTGTGCGAAATCATGCTCTGTTCTTGGTTTAGAGATTCAGAGATCTCAGTTACATTCTTTGGCCCATCGCGAAGGAGTTCTAGAATTGCTAATCTTGTCGGATTTGATAACGTTGAAAAGAATAGATGACACGTCTCACTCAAACCATGCTTCATCTACGTCACATCAATTGAATAATTATTCATATGAATGATATGTCATACTATCTTTATATAAAATTTGTGGTAGCCACATATAACGCACTGAGTCATACATTTTGTAGATGGGCAAACCAAACTCTGAGTCTCGAACTGTTATAAACATTTTTTTAACTGTCAAATAGAAACCCATTAAATACCCAAGAAACCCCTCAAAAATCTTTTTTCAAATTGAGGATTTTTTCCTAAAAAACCTTATAGATAATGCTTTTCTCTAATTAAACCTACACGTAGAGGATCAGCTTAACTAAGAATTCATGAGGCATTATTGATGTGCGGAATATTTGGATGCATTCTCAAGAACGGCGTTGCCGCGCCAATTGTTCATGCTGCCTTAAAGAGACTTGAATATCGGGGCTACGACTCCGTTGGTGAAGCGGCAATCTACAAAAATAAGCTCTTCATCAAAAAGGATCAAGGAAAGATTGATGATGTTCATGCAGTGCACAATTTGGCTAACATCCCTGGCCGAATAGCACTGGGTCACACGAGGTGGGCTACTCATGGAGCGCCTTCTCAGGTGAATGCACATCCTCACATGGATTGTCACAAGCAGATCGCCGTCGTTCACAATGGAATCATTGAAAACTTCGCCGAAATCCAAAGGGAGCTAGAAGAACTAGGGCATGTGTTTCGTTCAAAAACCGACACCGAAGTTATCCCTCATCTGATTGAGGAAGAATTGAAGGATGGTCTGCCCTTATCAGAAGCAGTTCGTGAAGCTGTGAAGCGACTGGAGGGCTCCTACGCCGTCGCAATAATCTCTGTGAGGGAACCGAACAAGATTGTGTGTGCCCGTAAAGAAAGCCCTCTAGTGGCTGGAGTTGGAGAACATGGAATTTACTGTGCCTCAGACATTCCCGCCTTCCTCCCGTTGACGAATAAGGCAGTGATAATTGAGGACGGAGAGATCGTTGTCTTAGCTGATGATAGGTATGAGATTCGGAGAATCAGTGACGGGAACCCGGTTTTGAGGGAACCTGAGGTTATCGATTGGACACCAGAAATGGCTGAGAAACAAGGTTATCCTCATTTTATGTTAAAGGAAATTCATGAACAACCACTGTGTCTAAGAAACACTCTTAGATTACAAGAGCAATACTTGGATTTGATGGCAACTTTTCTGGAACGTGCCACGGAAGTCTACTTCGTAGCGGCTGGGACCTCATACCACGCTTGTCTCGCGGCCTCATACATGTTTTCAAAAGTTGCATTATTAGCTACACATCCAGTTATCGCCTCCGAGTTTATAGAGCAACATGGAAAAGCGGTGAATATAGATAGCACGATCCTTGCAGTTAGTCAATCTGGAGAAACAGCAGACACTTTAGCAGCTGTAGAATGGGCCAGACAACGAGCTGCAACAATTCTGGGTCTCACTAATGTTGTTGGATCTACGTTAACACGAGTGGCAAGAGCCTATGTTTGTCAACAGTCCGGTCCAGAAATCGGAGTGGCAGCCACCAAAACCTTCACTTCACAACTATCGGTCCTCTCCCAACTGGCATTAAACGTCGCCAAACGGCGAGGTAAAATCTCTCACACACAAATTGAAGATCTAGAGGAGAAACTTCAACAGATTCCAGACATTGTGGCGACAATCCTGGAAACTCAAGAGGCCAAAATAAGACAGCTTGCCGAAAAATACAAGGACAAACAATGTTTCTTCTTTTTAGGGCGAGGGATAAGTTCCGCCACCGCACTAGAAAGCAGATTAAAATTGTTGGAGATAGCCTATGTCCCATCCATTGCTTACCCAGCCGGAGAAAGTAAACACGGACCCATCAGTCTCATTGAACCTGGATTCCCCGTTGTCTTCATTTGCCCCAAGGACGAAACACGCAAAACAATCATGGGAAACATTATGGAAATGAAAGCTCGTGGAGCCTCTATCATTGCAATTCTTGAAGAAGGAGACGAAGAAACCAAAAAGATCGTTGACGATTACATTGAGATTCCAACGGGATTTCCGGAGGTCCTTTCACCAATTCCCTACGTGATTCCACTACAACTCTTTGCCTATTATATGTCAGTTGAAAGAAACTGCGACCCAGACATGCCAAGAAATCTAGCTAAATCAGTTACTGTCAAATGAAAAGCCTTTTCCCACTCTTTTGCAAAGTCTTAAGCATTAGATTTTCTATTATTTGCTTGAGGCTTGAAAATGGAGAAAAAGGACTGGAAGGAACTAGTTGACAGATTAATAAGAGAAGGGATTCTTCGTTCACCCAATGTAATCAAGGCAATGCGAATGGTCTCTAGAGAGACTTTTCTTCCCGAAAACGTGAAATCTTATGTTGCTGTGGATTCACCACTTCCGATTGGATGGGGACAAACGATTTCTGCGCCTCACGGCTGACCAACTAAGATCAGTCGGGCGAAACATGGTTTCAATCATGGATGAAGTCTTAGAGTTGGACATAGGACAGAAGGTGTTAGAGGTTGGAGCTGGCTCAGGTTGGCATGCCGCAACCATAGCGGAGATTGTTGCCCCAAGAGACGCCCCTAAAGATAAATGGGGTCACGTTTACACGGTGGAAATTGTCTCTCAGCTAGCCGAGCTTGCAGAGAGAAACATTGTAAAGGCTGGATACGGCGATCGGATCACTGTAACTTGCGGAGACGGGTCCTTAGGATATCGGGAAGAGGCACCCTACGATCGTATTTTGGTTACCGCAGCCGCTCCAGATGTTCCCAAGCCTTTGGTGGAGCAGTTGAAGAGTGACGGGGTTCTGGTGATTCCAGTTGGAGGTATGTATTTATATCAGACGCTTGTGCGCGTTAGGAAGAGAGATAGCCAGACTTTGAAGGAGAATCTAGGCGGAGTTGCGTTTGTGCCCTTAACTGGAAGGTATGGGCAAAGATTGTAGAAGTAAAAGATTAGTTATTCTGAAAGAAGGCTTCCAAAGTCACCTTTCCTTTGGCCATTTTGATGCCGGTGGTCATTTTTTCAAGGGCTTTGTGCACTCTGTCTTCGGAGAAATCTCTTTCGCGGCATAAGAAATCTATGACACCTTCAATGTCAGGTTCTTTCCATTTGAGCTGATAATTATCGGTGATTTTGGGGTTGAGGAAGATTTCTCGTATGCGTTGGGGTTCCACGGGAAACTTTGCTGCCTTTATGTGAGACATAGTGTTTTCGAGGCTGTTGTGTTGCTTTATTAAGTTGAGGGCGGTTTTTGGACCGATTCCTCTTATGCCTTCGGGGTTGAAGTCGGTTCCAATGAGGATTCCAATGTCCACTAATTGTTCTTGGGTTATGCCTAGTTTCTCTAACACTTGGTTCAATTCCACTATTTCTGGGATAACGTCTATGTAGACTTGTTTTCCAGGGAGTTTTCTTCTTCCACTCATGGTGAGATTTCTGATCAATAGAGGGGCACCGAACAGTAGGCTGTCGTAGTCTTGGCTGGCGCAATAGTTTGTATCGCCTTTTTTGGTTAGATAGGCGGCTTGGGCTTCGCCTTCGCTTGGAGCTTGAATCCATGGGACTCCCATTAGGGTTAGTAGGCGTTTTGAGTCTTGTTCCATGTAGTCTTTCAGGCGGCTGGTAGCTTGGGCGTAGGTGCGGGCTTCCTCGATTCTACCTTCTTGCAAAGCTTTCTCATACTTCATTATAGCCTCTTTCTTCACTTTGACCCTACGTCTTATTTCTACCTCTTTTAAGGTAGGGGGGACTCCATCAAAAACGTAAACTACTCTCATGCCCATTTCGACTAGATTTGCAGTTCGATATAATAGACCGCTTAGATGGCTTGTAACTTTACCAGTCCTGTCTTTTAATGGCGTGCCATCTGGCTGGCGAATAATGGCTAGAAACTGATATAGTGCATTATAAGCGTCAATTGCAATGGATCTGCCACTTAGATCAGAGAGGGCTATTTGTTTTTTTGGAACTAGATCGCGTAGATTTACGCCCAAAATGATTCACGCGCCAGTTTAAGTCATTGTCACGGTTGATATAAATTTAGTGAGAATAATAAACACTAAATAAATGAGACCAACGTAAATTATGATTGGAAGTCCGAAGCTTTTGGATGCCTTAGGTTTCGTCTCTACTGTCGTTCTTGTAACTGCTTCTGGAGCCTTAGCACCAGGTCCTTTGTTTTTCGCCACTGTTTCGCATGGCACTCGGTCTGGAGCAAAGGGAGGATTATTCTTTTCTCTTGGGCACATGCTGTTTGAGTTGCCACTCGCTGTTGTTTTGGCTTTTGGATTTTCAACTGTAGTGGACCAACCTATAGTTCGTCCTTTAACAGGACTACTTGGTGGAGTGATGTTGCTTTTCTTCGGTATTTTGCAGATTCGCGAGTCCTTGGCGCCAAAACGTGGTGATCAAACCATGTCTAGTAGGATCTTGGTTAAGAATCCAGTTATTTTGGGCATTATATTTACAGGTTTAAACCCCTATTTTATCATGTGGTGGCTTACAATTGGAATCAAGCTCATGTCAGACCTTTCGGTTTTCCTATCTCTTGTTAGTTTTCTGCTGATGTATGTCTCTCACGTGTGGATGGATTATGGTTGGCTTACGCTATCCGCTTATCTTGCGCGCAGAGGAACCAGTTTAGTAAGTAGCAAAGGATATAGAATTCTCATGGCAGTTTTTGGAGTAGTTCTGATCTGCTTTGGCCTGAACTATCTTATAACCACGCTATTCATTTAGAGAAGTCCACGATTGTCTGAACAAATCTGCTTAGCTGTTTTTTGATTGTCACTCACGCCCATCTAGAGCAGAACCAAGAAGTGTTGAAGCATGTTCCACGCTACTACAAATATGTAAAAAGCCACCAATGCAATCAATGTCCATCGCAATAGTCTACTAGCGAAAGCCCACTCAGCTGGCTTAGCCACCCTCTTAGTGAGTGTGCATAAAATTCCGAAAAATAGGACTAGTCCAATTTTAATTCCAGCTGAAAGCAAGATGCCTATTTTTCCCCACATGTAAAGAGTGAAAGGATTAGATTCGAAAGTCGGGTTTGTTACCAAGATGTCTAGGATGTTAAGCAAGAGCAAAGATAGAAACCACACGGGTAAGGATGATATTCGCCATTCCACTTCTCCTTTCTCCTTAGCTAAAGAATGGCGCCATCAGGTATTTATGAGTTTAAGGGATGCAGAGATAAGTCCTCGTGCAACCTCGTGCTTCTAATATCCTTCATAAGCCTACAATCGAAAGCGTTTATCGCAGTTTCAACGAGTTGCGAGCGCATACTAGTAGGTTATGGTAATTATTCGGTTCTCATGAAGCCAGAATCTTCTGAAGTATTCTTCACATCGCATAAGTGTGTCTTCCATACTCAAGTTCATCAACGGAACCGTCATAAGTCCCCAATCACACTCCACGGCTTGGGCGTCAACTCGTAGAACAAAGGTGTCATCAGAACTGGCAAAATTTGGATTAGTAAGATATCTTTGATTAAGAACAAGGGCACAGAAACACAGATTGACCCTTTCGTTGCTCATTGAGTAAACAATACTTTCCAGCTTCTGCTTAGTAAAGCCACTATTAACAACATCATCAACAATCAACACATCCCCACAGTTGCTCAATCTTTCTTTAAAATAGATCTCCCACTCTAGGCTAGGAAAATTCGATTCCACATAATGCTGCATCTGTAACGGTCTCTGAGCCACTAAAGGAACAAAATTTTCTATGGTATCGTTTATTTTGGCCAATGAATATGCGACTGGAAGCCCCTTCAAAACGACCCCTAAGAGTAAGGTCTCTTCGAAATTGAGTTTCTTTTGTAACTTAGCGTTTAATTTTTGAATGAGTCCTTGAGCAACAAGCCGCTTTCTCATCCAGAAGCAAGCCCAACTCACTACTAAATAGTTCCTTATTATTTTTTCGAGTTCAACAAGTGCTAGGTGGGCTTCAATTTAGTCTTAGCCACACTAAATAACTCTTCAACATTTCTTCTCCACTCTTCAAAGCCTTGAGGTGATCTTGGATAGTTCAGATACAGAGTCTTCACCTTCGTCAACAAATTTGCCACTTCACGCAGGTTTTTAACAAGGGAAATTCTTCCCAGCCCTCTGAAAAGTCTGCGAGTTTTTTCAGTTATGTTAAGATGAACATCTTCGCCCATGCTTGCTTTGAGAAGATCTTCCTCAGTGATTAACTTATACTTCATTCCATAATCTAAGTTGTCGTCTCCACCTTCTTGGAGAAACATACGGAAAACGTCAAGACCTGCTTGCTTTGCTCCATACCACTCCATGTATCTTGGATTATACATCCACAGGCCCTCTCGACTGACATCTCTCTTTTCCAAAGCTTCGATAATCGTTTCGCCTGCTAGTTTTCCAGCAATCATAGAAGGCCCCATGCCTCCACCGTGAATTGGGTTCACTTGACAAGCTGCATCTCCAACAATGGCTATCCCATTTCCGGTCATACAGTCCAAAGGTCTTCGTGTTGGGGCATACCATGTTCCACCACTGGTCAAAGAGGAATCTTCAAAGAGTGGCTTCGGCAAAACGTGGTTGTAGAGTTGAGTTTTCGGATTTGGGAACTTCCCTACCATAGCGAGCCCCAAACCAACATTAACTCTGTTGCCCCGTTCAGGGAAAATCCAACTATATCCACCTGGGGCAATCTCTTGACTAAGATATAGTTCAAGGAATTCTTCTTCGGGGATTTGCGTCTTCAATTTGCGAATTTCTCTGTAGCAGACCACAACATCTTCCTTGTTAATCTCGGTATCTATCCCAATCTCTTGAGGAAGCTTCTTCCTTAATATCGCAGAGAACCCGCTTGCATCCACTATAATCTTACCAGAAAGTCTAAGTTGCTTCTGTGTTTTCAGATCTCTTGTCAAAACTCCAGTAACATAGTTGCCTTCTAAAAGCGGTTCTACCGCATGAGTTAGTTCAAGAAAAGTTGAACCTGCTTTGATGGCATAATTCAACAATCTCTGCCCGAAACGACGACGATTCAAGATGAACCCGAAGAGTTCTTTTTCAGCTACATGGAAAACCGTTTCGTTATTCGGGGAGTAAATCTTTATCCCAAGAATTTTTCTTTCCAGTTCCGCTCCGACAGGATAGCTTAAACCCAACTTGTCAAAGTGATGTTTTCCTATGGCATCTCCACAAATCTTCTCTCCAACATCCTCTTGTTTCTTCCGATCAGCTAAGCATACGTTAAAACCGGCACCAGCGATGGTTTTTGCTGCCAAACATCCACCCGTTCCGGCACCAACTACAATTACATCAAATTTCTCCAAACATCAGACCTCTTTCAACTTCATGACGTTTGATACGGTGTATTTGATATACTTAGTTGTATAATGAACCTTTATAAAATATGAAGTATCCTCCGTTACACTAGGTGTAACTCAGATGAGTTCAAAGCATGCGTTGAGCAACGAGTTACGTAGACTTGTAGAGACACGTATGGAATCCACTCTCAAAGGAATAGAAGATACATTACAACGGATATTCGAAAATCAGGAAATATGTCTAGAAGACTTAAAAGCAAGTATACAAAGCCTTGAGAAAAGCTTCAATCTACTGTCTCAAAAATGGAGCCTCGAAATGCTTTACACCCTATTCCTCAAAAGTATCATGGGCTTCAATGGATTAAAAAAGATTCTTGGAGTGAACTCCCGCACATTAGCAAACAAACTGAAAAGCCTTGAAAAACATGGATACGTTAATCGAACTATTGATCAAGGGCCACCTTTAAGAGTAAAATACTCCCTTACAACGAGAGGACGAAACATAGTATTACTTGCTTTACCGCTACTATATTATTCCAGCAACTAATTCTGTTCAAACCTCTCACCTAACATTTTATTGTTCAATGTTGACGTCCGCCTAATAATGCTTAGGATTCTGAAAACTTGTGCTATATTTTTGCTTCTCTTAACAAATAAAGAAATGTTTATTACATATTAAGATATAATAAATATTGTAGAAAGTGTTGGTCACTAAGGATTAAGGTGAGATTCGGTTGAGTGAAGTCCTAATCTATCAACTCAGCATCGGCGGAACAGGAGGATTTCTAGTGGGATACGCAACCAAGAAGATTGCTAAAATAATCGCAGTTTTCCTAGGACTCTACGCCGCCTCTCTTCTGTATCTAAATCAAATAGGTGTGATCTCCATGAATTACGAAAAGTTTGTGACTATGGCATCTACATCTGCAACAAATCTAACAGATTTATTTGTCTTGTCTATTGGTGGGTTGCCCTTCGCAGCTAGTTTCATAGGCGGATTTGCACTAGGAATGAAACAAGGGTAAACTGTTCCGCCAAATAACTTCTTATTTCCATAGACTTTTGATGCCCCTTTTGAGCATAGTACAATCAGGCATGCTTAGTTCCAAGAACAATAGAGAATAATAGGCACTCACAGAATCTTCATTTCTGCTAAGACGATTTTTGCGGCTTTTGCGATACGCATAACTTCGTCGTTTCGCACAAAAACTTCGAAACTTTATCTTTATATTCAAACTAAACCATTAGGTGAACGATCATGTCTATTACGAAAATAAAGAAAAGAGACGGAAGAATCGTTGATTTCGATTCTACCAGAATAAAGGATGCTATTCATAGAGCCTTAATCGCCGTTGAACTTGAAGATGGAGAAAGGGCAGGAACTCTAACTGAAGAAGTAGTTAAACTCCTAGAGAAAAAATTTAAGAAAACATATCCTTCAGTCGAAAATGCTCAAGATACTGTAATAGAAGTTTTGGAGAAAAGGGGTTACAAAAAAATTGCAGAGGAGTATCAAGCTTATAGGAAGAAAAAGGAGGAAATAAGGAGATTAAGAGAAATACTTGGGATAGAAGAGCCAAAATTGACGGTTAACGCTCTAGAAGTTTTGAGGAGAAGATATCTCCTAAGAGATGAAGATGGAAGAATCATAGAAACCCCTGTTAAAACATTTACGAGGGTCGCAGAAGCCATAGCGAAGGTCGACAGAAAATACGGTGGAAATCCAAAAGAAACTGAAAAGATTTTTTATGGAATGATGGCAAGAGTTGAGTTTCTTCCCAACTCTCCAACTCTCTTCAACGCAGGAACGGAGCTCGGTCAGTTATCTGCATGTTTCGTTTTGCCTGTTGAGGATTCTTTGAAGAGCATTTTCACTGCAGTGAAAAACATGGCTTTGATCGAAAAAAGTGGCGGAGGAGTCGGTTTTGATTTTTCTAAATTGAGACCAAAGGGAGACATAGTTAAGTCAACTAAGGGAGTAGCATCAGGTCCTGTGAGTTTCATGGGTGTTTTTGATGCAGCTACAGAGGTCATAAAAGCGGGAGGAAAGAGAAGAGGCGCCATGATGGGAGTTTTAAGAGTTGATCATCCAGACATAATGGAGTTCATCACTTCCAAGCACAAACCGGGGGTTCTTTCAAACTTCAACATTTCAGTTGCTGTTACTGATGATTTCATGAAAACTCTTCAAGAAGACGGAGAATATTGGTTGATCAATCCACGAAACGAAGAAAGAGTGAAGGAACTTAAAAGTAAACGTGTTTGGAATTTGATGGTGAAGTCTGCTTGGCAGTCTGGGGATCCTGGAGCTATCTTTATCGATGAGGTTAATAGGTGCAACCCGATTCCGGAAGCGGGAAAGATAGAGTCAACTAATCCTTGTGGTGAACAGCCTTTACTTCCCTACGAATCCTGCAACTTAGGCTCCATAAATCTTTCTAGCATGGTCGAAAACGAAGGAATAAATTGGGCGAAACTGAGAGAGACTGTGAGAAATGCTGTTCATTTTCTTGATAACGTCATAGATGCAAATAAGTTTCCTTTGAAGGAAATAGAACAGATGACCAAGGCTGATCGGAAAATAGGTCTTGGTGTAATGGGATTTGCCGATATGCTCATCCAGCTTAGGGTCGCTTACAACTCTGAAGAGGCTTTGAAACTTGCCGAAAAGATAATGAACTTTGTTACAGAAGGGGCGAGAGAAAAATCTGTTGAACTTGGCGAAGAAAGAGGTTCCTTCCCGAATTTCCATAAATGTATCTGGAAAGATAAGTATAATGCTATTAGAAATGCCACAGTAACGACAATAGCGCCAACAGGAAGCATAAGCATAATTGCTGGTTGCTCAAGCGGAATTGAACCTCTATTTGCAATTTCCTTCATAAGGAATGTTTTAAGTGGAACCAGACTTTTTGAAATCAATCCGTTATTCGAGATGACAACAAAAGAAAGGGATCTCTACAGTGCTAAACTCTTAGAAGAGATAGCGAGAACAGGTTCAGTTCAGCAAATTGAAGGAGTTCCAGAAGACATTAAGAGAACTTTCGTCACAGCTTTAGATATTCGACCAGAATGGCACGTCAAAATGCAAGCCGCGTTCCAGAAGTATACAGATAATGCTGTTTCAAAAACTGTTAATCTTCCCAGAAACGCTACAGTAGAAAATGTGGAAGAAGTGTTTTGGCTTGCTTACAGGCTGAAATGCAAGGGAATAACAGTCTATCGATATGGAAGCATACCAGAGCAAGTTCTTAACGTAGGAGAAATAAAGACTAAAAAAAGGAAATTTGTTGCCGCAGAATCAGAATATGCAGGCGGATGCCCAGCTAGAACTTGCCCATTTCCCAATTGATTCGTTACATGCAAACATCTGCTGTCTACTTTTTCGCACCTATGTTCAGAGTCACAAAACGTTGGGTATTTATCCGATCATTCAAGCGTAAGATTACCAATTTGTTCAAGGACATACTCACGAATTTCACGTGGTCTAGGTAATTTAGCTACAATCTTTCCATTCTTTACTAAGAGCCTAAGCATTGGTTCCGTTTTTCCTCCGCAGTGAGGACATCTTGGTTGAGGTTCATCAAACGTCTGAACAATGTCTGTTAAACATTTTTGACAACGCCAAACCTGTTTTTTTCCTCCAAGTTTACCACGCTTTGCAGATAATCTTCCTTCAACTGCTACTATGTCCATGGCGAAATCAATCGTAGGAGCATTACTCACAGCCGTTCCAACCCCAAAGGCATCAGCTCCGGCATCACTGAGAACCTTTACAGTCTCTTCGTTGAGGCCACCAGAAACAAAAATTTTGACATGATTGTATCCTCTCACGTCTAATTCCCACCGCACTTCACGAACGATTTCAGCGAAGTCTCCTTTCCTCGATCCAGGAGTATCAAGTCGGACAGCATATAGGCGATCTTTTAATGCTTCTGCAGCCATTATGGATTCAATTTTCTCGTCGAAGTAGGTATCGACTAAGGCTACTCTTGGAACTTCTCGTGGCATAACTTCATCAAAGCCTTTCCAAGCCTTCACTTGGTCTTCAAACACGATGATAAGGGCGTGGGGCATGGTTCCAGAAGGTTCAACGTTTACAGTTTCGGCACCCATGAGACTGGAAACTCCATCGAAACCACCGATATAAGCAGCCCGATCAATCATTGGAGACAACACTGGGTGCATGCGACGGATTCCAAAAGCCACAACGATTTTCTCACTTGTCAACTTCTTTATTCTAGCAGCTCGAGTTGCAACACCTGATGATTGACAAAGCAAACCTAACAGAGGGGTCTCAAGGAGACAGAAATCACCATAAGGCCCTTCAATAATCATGACCGGCTCTCGAACTCCTTTGTGATCTCCGTGGTAAAAGATGCTTCCTTCAGGCATGGCATAAACATCAACAGGATATCCTTCAAACAGTCGCGCTTCTTCTTCTATTCCACAAAGGATTCCCCAAGACCATCCTCTATGAATTTCGCCAGGGGTGACTTCAGCCACTACTCTAAGTTTATCGAGTCCTTTTGCTTCGAGAACTTGTTTGGTTCTAACGAAGTAGATGTCGGTGGTTTTACCTGCTTTTATTTCTTCGTCTTTTGCGTAATGGAAGAGACGCATAACTCTCGTCTCCTAGGTTGTTTAGTTATTTTGAAAGATCTACTTTAAAGGTATTCTCAATTGAAGAAGGATCAGTCCTACCGTCATCAGCTTCCTTAAAACGAATATCGGGACTACCGTGACAACCAGTCTAATAATAAAGCCTAATCAATAACAACAAAAATATTTAGAAAAAGAATTTCTCCCACACTATATTAGGAAATAAACAAATTCCAAACGGTTCTACAAGAGTTCCCAAGAGAGAAATCATGAATGCATCGCCAATCTTTATCCTTTTTCTTTCTAACAACACAATACCAGATATATAAAATACCAGTCAAAACAATCAGATCGATGACGAACCCGATTAAACAAGCCAATAGAGCTGTTTGACCACACTGAAAAGGCCATATTGGTGTGCCCAATAAAACTAAATCTTGCGCGCATATAACTGCAAATGCTTCCAAAGGCATCATCTAATGTTGTCTAACCTATTCCAAGTTTCGAACTGAACGCGATTTTCACTATTCCATTGCTTCCTGCTTTATTTCAAAAATAACGGTTCCACCTTGAGTATATGGAAATCCCGGATCAAGGCATTGAATATATCCTCTATTGTCATCATCCTTTGACAAACCAAGTTCTTTCAAGCTAACGCCTCGGCTTAAAGCAATAATCATCGATAACATTGACCCCAAAGCATGGATACAAAGTGCATCTGTTTTCTTTGGAACTATGTTTGGTTCTTCAATGACAATTTGGTCTCCTACATCAAAGACAGGGCATCTGCCTCGAATTTCCTTAGCAGTTATGATAAGCCGATAAATCTTATTCAAGACTAAACCCCCTTTTACAGAAGATTTAAAAAGATAGTGACGAAAGCATAAAACTTTGACGACTAGGAGAAGGACAGTAAAATGGGTTCACATTACCCAGCTATAATCGGCGTTGGCAGAACAAAATTTGGTGAACATTATGAGACAGGACCAGAAATGCTTATAGAAGAGGCTTGGTTGAAAGCCTCGGAATCTGCTGGAATAGAACGAAAGGACATAGATGCTTGCTACTCTTCCGACTACTTCCTTCAACTCACAAACAAAATTGGTATCGAAGAAGGCTTCATTTCGGAATTCTCAGAGTTACACGTCCCCATGGAAAAAACGAGATCCTTCAGTTCAGCTCTTCTGAATGCCTGCAACGCAGTTCAGTCAGGAAGGTATGACATCGTTCTGGTAGGTGGAGTAGAGAAAATGACCGATCGCTGGGACAAAATCAGAGATGATCTCATGCTTTTAGAAGATCCATGGAGCTATTACGCTGGATGTACCCCTGAGGCAAATCATGATCTCATGCTTAGAGAGTACATTAAAAGGTACCAAATTTCAGGTAAATCCCTTGAAACATTTGATCTAGCGTTGGCTCACATATCTGTCAAAAATCATCATCATGCAAGGTTGAACGAGTACGCTCAGTTCCAAAGTGAAATCTCTGTGGACAGAGTCTTGAAAGCAAGATTAAACGAGCATAAATCTTTGGGCCTTTTTGATTTTGCTCCTATTTCAGATGGTGCTACAGCGCTGATTCTTGCGAGTTCTGGAATAGCTAAGGAGTATAGTAAAGCGCCGATTTGGGTTATCGGTTCTTCTTCAGCTACTGATTATATTACATTTCCTTCACGTGATGACAGAACGAGTTTCATGGCAAGTGAATTAGCTATGAAAAACGCCCTCAAGATGGCGGATATTAATGTAGGAGATATTCAATTAGCTGAGGTTTATGATCAATCTACACTCTTGGAAATGATGGCTATGGAAGATTTGGGCTTCTCTCAAAGAGGGAAGGCGTGGCTCCACATTTACAATAGTTGTACAGATTATGAGGGTTTTTACGAAATTGGTGAGAAAAGACTTTTTGTCAATACAAATGGGGGTCTCAAAGCTGATGGAAATCCTCTGGGTGCAACTGGTGGAGCCCAAATTTTTGAAATCGTCAAGCAACTCACAGGCGAAGCTGGCAACAGACAAGTAAATTCTGATAAAAAACTCCAGTATGGATGTGTTTTAGAACTGGAAGGTTTTGGAACGAAAGCTTACGTTCACATTTTGGCAAGGGAGTTGAAATGAGCAGCGAACCGATTGAAAGACGAGTCTCATACATCGGAGATAGACTGAGAGGAAACCGATGTAGCCTTTGTGGCAAAGAATATTTCAGAACTAAGGACTACTGCGGAAAATGCGGTAGAAAAAGTTTTGGAAAAATGCGAGACATCGACTTCTTTTACGAAAAAGGCGTGTTAGAAGTTTGCACCATTGTTAGAGAGCCTACGAACAGATTCACTAAATTAGGACCTTACATTTACGGAATTATTTCTTTCCATAATGGAAAAGTACGCGTTCCAGGTAGACTAACTGACTGCGTTCTGAAGGATGAAGAAATGGATATCTCTATGCTGGAAGACAGGGAAGTTGTTCCCAGGTTCCGTCGAAGATGTGCCACAGGGCAGAGTGACATAATTCCAACAATTTCATTGGCCTTCTCCTTTGCTGACGAGTATTATCCGTATCAGGAGTGTGAAATAATCAAACCGAGAAGAGAGTATGAAACGCCTGGAATTGTCGGATATGGTGTTTACGTCTCTAAATTTAGAATTAAAGAAAGTGCAATGGAAAGATCCATTCCCTTCATAGATGAGGATGCAATTACCGCAGCAGTGGAGGCTGGTAAAATGGCTCTAGTTCACTCTGGAGTGGATCCATCACTGATAGGTAAGGTGTACGTAGGCTCTGAATCCAATCCCTATGCTGTTAAGCCCATTGCATCTAAAGTAGCCCAAGTGTTGAAGCTTGGGGAAGAAGAGAAGCTAGATGGCATCCAGAGTGTGGATGCAGTTGACACAGAGTTTGCATGTAAAGCTGCAACAAGCATGTTTAAAGATGCCTCAGCGCTTGTGTATTATCCTAGGTCCCACATACCCTATGCAATGGTAATAGGTACCGACAATTCTCAAGCTGCACCAAGAGACGAAATAGGGGGCGAATTAGATTTCTTCGTTGGTTATGGCAGTTCAGCTTTCATATTCGGAATGCATGACGTAATCGCTGAAATGGAGGCTTGGTATTCATGCACTTCAGACACACCTGACTTTTGGAGAAGAGATCGAGAGCCTTATCCCAGACATGGCGGTCGATTTACCGGTGACCCTGCATACTTCAAGCACATACAGAAAGCCGCTACGAAACTCATGGAGAAACTAAAGCTTCAACCCACTGATATAGATTACTTCGTTTCCCATCAACCAAATATTCGGTTTCCGATCAAAGTAGCCACTGAACTTGGGTTTAAAGAGGATCAATACTCTGCTGGTCTGCGGGTCGCAAAATTTGGCAATACATATTCTGGCGCTTCACCTATTGGACTTGCAGCTGTTCTTGACGAAGCAAAGCCCAGCCAAAGAATACTAATTGTTAGCTACGGGTCTGGTGCTGGAGCTGATGCTTATTGTCTGACAACAACTAATCAAATAAAAGGAAAGCGGTTTAGACAAAAGTTCACGGTTCAACATCAATGTGAAAGTGAATATCTCGAATATGTGAATTACAATACGTACAGAAGATTCAAGCTGGGGCTCTAAGCATCGACATTTTACTTTGTTATCGGATTCAAGCCATGGTCAACTATGCAAGCTTCGAGTATGGAAAGAAATAGCTTAAAATATCTGTACCTACAAATGTATCTCAGTCGTTCTACGATGTTAAGAAGACTTGTCCTCGACGTCTTAAAGCCACACAATCCTAGCGTAGTTGAACTTTCTCAAGCGCTCAGTAAGCTAAAGGGCATAGAAGGTGTGAACATCATCACATATGAAATTGATCAAAAAGTCGAGAACGTAAAGATCATTATTGGTGGACAAAAAATAGATTTTGAAATAGTAAAAAAGAGACTAGAAGACTTTGGAGCTGTTGTTCACTCTGTCGATGAGGTGGCAGCAGGGAAGAGAATTATCGAGGAAGTGAGAACTCCTCAAGATAGGTCTGCTAGGTTATAGATGGGTTAAAGTTCATGGGGTTCCTCGCAAAGATTAGACGTTATATAAGAATCAGTGGAGTAGGTTCAATAAGTAGAAGATACTTCGTCATGAATGCTTTTGATGGTGCCACCACGGTTCTGGGAATAGTTGTAGGAGCGTATGCGGCTGAAATTACAAATCAACTCTGGATTATATCTTCCGGTTTAGGAGCAGCTCTTGCCATGGGCTTGTCGGGCTTTGCGGGGGCGTATATGACTGAGGAAGCTGAACGTACTGTAAGTCTTAAAAGCTTAGAGAAGTCGATGCTTAGCGACCTTAGCAACAGTGTGGTGGGTGAAGCTAGTCGCTTCGCCTCCTTTTGGACAGGAATCGTGGATGGAGTATCTCCATCTGTTTCAGCCGTTGTCTGTTTGTTGCCGTTTATTCTTTCATTTTACGGCATATTTCCAATGTATTTGGCGATTCAGCTTTCTATCGTAGTTGGGTTATCCTTGATGTTCTTATTGGGAGTTTTTCTTGGAAGGGTATCTGATAGAAATGTAATTCTTCACGGGGTAAAAACGCTATGTGTAGGACTTGTACTCACATTTGTTTTGCTTATTTTTAAACTGGCCAAATAGGATACACGCTCTGGATTATATTTGACCAATGGAAGTTTTATTAAGAGAGTTTGTGAAATTATCTTAACCTTGTCGGAGAAGACAGAAGATTTGTTCGCACAATGCGTTCTCAAAACCTTGTACTCCCCAATAAAAGCGTTCGAAGAGATAGTTAAGAAACCGGATGTAAAGGGGCCTCTTCTCATCCTAGTGCTGATCTTAGTCCTTACTACAGGTTCACAATATGCTAGCGCTTCAAGGATTTTTGATGAAGAACCGATGATAAATAGAGATGAATGGACAGAATCGATTGCATGGGCGCCACATTGGGCTTCTAACGGAGAAGAAATAAAAAGAGATACAGATAAGGTTGTTGGCAACTATAGCGTCACATCTTCCATTACTAACAATACATACATCTGGATGAACTTAACAGAAATCGGAGCGGTCAATTGTTCTCGAAAATCTGGCTACGAACGATTGTCCTTTTGGATAAAATGGAAATCTCAAAACCAGACATTTATACCTCCTAATGCAACTCTGAGACTATTTTCTAACAACGGCAATGGTTATTTCATGTTGGATTTTAACCACGAACTGTCGAACTCAAGCGATGAGTGGAACAACATTAAGATCGATCTCGGCCCAGAAAGTGAAAACTACGAGGATTGGAAACATGTTGGTGCTCCAAATTGGGAAAAGGTGACTGGAATACAATTTGCGCTTGCTTGGGCGGTTCCTGAAAATCTAACTATGAGAATCGATGATTTGTATTTTGCAAAGTTTCTTCCAATAGCGAGATATTTCTTTTCTGGCTTGTATGGTTCATTAACGATGTCTGCTATCAACTTTTTAATCAGCTGGGGCGTATATGGAATCATCATTTTCTTGGTAATCAAGATGTTTGGTGAAAAAGTAGAATTTGGTAAAAAATTGTTTTTGGTGGTTGGCTATCTATTTTCGGTTAGAATAGTCCATATCTTGGTTGCAGTGGCGTTAATACCAACGCTTCCTGAGATCCGACTGGAAAACTTAGCTCAGATCTGGTATTCCACTCTGTCATATCAAGCAATAGGTTATTTTAGCCTTGTGACAGATGTTTGGATGGCCCTACTGTGTGCGATTGCAGTACGTTCATTGTGCACCTTGAAATGGGGAAAAGCTATAAGTATCTCAGTGTTAGCGAGTGTTATCAACTTTATCCTAATATCATTCATGACGATTTAACTATCATGACAAAATTTATATCTTACATACTCTTCCTTCATCACCACTGGCTTGCCTGAACGGATCTATGCGGAATGTCGCTTTTAACGACGATGCAGGTCTGTCTGGCGGCTGATTCCGCGATAAGGACGAAGAGTAGATGCCGAGAAGACTTCTAGACCCAATGTCACGGTCGGAAACCAATTAAGGAATAGTTATGATTGGAGAAGTCTATTATCGCGGAAAATTGGATCAAACGGAGGAGAAAAATGAAAATTGAAGATTTGAAGAATGGTATGCGAAGAGTGGATGTTACAGCGAAAGTTGTTGAAAAGTCAAGTGCACGAGAAGTACGTTCAAGATACAAAGATGAAACGTACCACGTTGCCGATGCTATGATCACTGATGGAACTGGCACTATAAAACTTACTCTTTGGAACGAGCAAATTGATCAAGTCAACGTTGGTGATACGGTGAAAATTGAAAACGGATATATCACGTCTTTCAGAGGCGAAATTCAACTGAACGCAGGAAAATACGGAAAATTGAACGTCGAGTAGAAACAGCAGTCTTAAAATGAGAAGAGGTGAAAAAGTGTCATATGAAAGAAGAGGAAGAAGAGGCTTTACCCCAAGGTTTCCTCCGAAACCCGTTGAAATCGGAAAAGAATACGACGTAGAAATTCAGGAGACCAGCCGTCGAGGCGAAGGCATAGCGCGAATCAAAGGGCTCGTAACCTTCATTCCCAACGCAAAACCCGGCGACCACTTGAGAATTAGAATAACAAGAATAAGTAGACGTTTCGCCGAAGCGGAGATAGTTGGAGAAGCCGAAGAAGCCGAAGAAGCCGAAGAAGCCGAAGAAGCCGAAGAAGCCGAAGAAGCCGAAGAAGCCGAAGAAGAATGACTTATTTCTTAAAAATGAAATAGCGAATTCCCTTTTTTACATTCTGTTCTGCAATCTTGACTTTTCGGGCAGGCGCCCAGGGTAAAAGGGGGGATGGGATGGAGGGTTCTTTCACTTATCTTATTTCTCGAAGAGACCGGTGGCTTTCTGCTGTCTAACTAAAGATTTGCTAAAGGCTTTAGCAGCGTCTGTTTCTAACCAGTTGAGATATGCCAGACATACCAGTACGACATCGGTAATGTCTACTTCTATGTCTTTTGTGTGTCTACCCTGATCCAGCTATTTCTCTGCAACTTGTTCGCCATTAATGTGACAAAGAAAGCTGACGTGTATCCTTTCGATTTGTACGTTTCATGAGAGATTTTTCTGACCGATTCTTGTACTTCTTGCAGGGGGTATATTTTAGTCCTTCTCACATAATTGTGATCACAAAGCACATAAGCGTTAATTATAATCCCTTGATATTTGGAAAGGTGAAATTATGTCGTTTGACCTTGGGAAGACCGCTCTTGAAGAAGCAACTAAGAAAGGTGCTTCGTACGCTGACATCAGAATCGGCGAAATTTTGGATGAACATCTAACTGTGAAGAAGGGTGTGCCAGAAGAGGTTACCTTACTGCAGACTACCGGGTTCGGCGTAAGAGTTATTGTTAATGGAGCATGGGGATTTGCAGGTTCAGTGGATCTAACCAAGAAAGAAGTAATAGAAACAACTCAGAAAGCAGTCAGCATAGCCTTAGCAAGTTCAAAACTGAAAAAGAAAGACGTGGTTTTGGCGTCTGTAAAGACCAGAAAAGGCAAATACTCTACCCCAATGAAAAAAGATCCTTTCAAAATTCCAATTGAAGAAAAGATAGAAATTCTCATGACGGCGGAGCGAATTATAGCAGAACATTCAAGTTTCATTAAGTCTTCTTCAGCTTTTTTCAGAGATTTGCGTGAAAAAAAGTTATTCATGAGTACTGAGGGAGCGGAAATCAATCAGCAGATAACCTGGTGCGGTGGAGGTCTCGAAGGCATTGCGGTTAAGAATGGGGAGGTTCAGCGGAGGTCGTATCCAGCCTCATTTAGAGGCAACTTCAGCACTAGTGGCTATGAATTTTTTGAATCGCTTGCACTAGTGGATAACGCAAAAAAAGTGGGTAAAGAGGCATTGCAGCTGTTAGATGCCGAGAAATGTCCCTCAACAGAAACTAGCCTAATTCTTAGTGGTGACCAATTAGCACTTCAAATTCATGAAAGTTGTGGACACCCTACAGAACTTGACCGAGCGCTTGGCACAGAAGCAGATTATGCTGGCACGAGCTTTCTTGTCCCAGATAAATTGGGAAAGTTGAAATATGGATCAAAAAATGTAAATATTGTTGCAGACGCCACCGTGCCCGGCGGACTAGGAACCTTTGGCTATGACGATGAAGGAACGCTGGCAAAGCAGGTTTACTTGGTTAAAGAAGGCTTGTTCACTGGATATCAAACTTCCCGTGAAACTGCTGCTGAGTTGGGGTTTAAAGAAAGTAGCGGTGGCATGAGAGCAGATTCTCCCTTAGCATTACCATTGATTCGTATGACGAATATCAACCTTCTTCCAGGAGACTGGAAAGTAGACGAAATGATTGAAGAAACCAGAAAAGGAATTTTGATGCTTGTAAACAAGTCATGGAGCATCGATGACAAACGCCTGAACTTCCAATTTGGCACTGAAATTGCTTGGGAGATAAAAAACGGGAGCAAAGAGAAAATGCTGAAGAATCCCACATATACTGGCATAACTCCAGCTTTTTGGGGCACCTGTGATGCCATAAGCAAAGAGGACTGGGAAATGCATGGCACACCAAACTGTGGTAAAGGAGTGCCAGGGCAAGTCATGTATGTGGGGCATGGTTGTAGCACCGCTAGATTCAGAAACATAAGTGTAGGTTTAATCAAGTAAGAGGTGGGAAGATGGTAACAAAGAGATTAATAGACATCTCAGAAAAGACAGTAAAGACAGCTTTGAAAGAAGGGGCAGATCAAGCGCAAGTTGCTTCGTTCCTTTTAGACGATACCTTAACGCGTTTTGCCAACTCCCAAATTCATCAGAACATAGCATCCAAAACTGGAGGAATTGCGATAAAGGTGGTGATGAACAAAAAAATTGGAACATTGCGTGTCAACACTCTAGGAGAAAAGCAAATTGAAGATGCAGTTAAGAAAGTAGTTAAGATTGCTAAGGTTACGCCTCATAACAAAGATTTTAGGAGTCTCCCTGAACCCCAGAAATGGACTCCCCTAAAAGGAGCATTTGATTCAGAGACCGCATTGTGTACTCCAGATTATCGAGCGGAAAAGGTGAAGGAAATAATAGAAACCGCACATTCAAAGTCCTCCATTGTTAAAGCCGTTGCCGGATCTTTCTCAACGGGCTCGGTGGCTTTTGGTATTTCAAATTCTTTAGGTGTTTCCGCTTGGGCGCAAATGTCGTTGGCATCAATCAATACAACAGTAATCTCTGAAGTTGAAGGATCTGAAGGCTTTGGTTCTGCCGAACAATACTCAAGGTTTGTAGAAGATATCGACCATATTCAAGTCGCCAGTGAAGCTGCGGAAAAATCAGTGAAAAGTGTGAAACCAATGAAAATCTCGCCTGGTGATTATGAAGTGATCCTTTCTCCGCGAGCTGTTGCTGTTCTTCTTTCATATCTAGGATACATCGGTTTTTCCGCAACAATGTATCAAGACGGGCAATCCTTTGTGAAATATCATTTAGAGAAGCAAGTTTTCGATGAAAAACTCAGTGTCAAAGATGATGCAAGGGATTCCCTTAGCCTGTATGCTGTGCCAGTTGATGGAGAAGGAGTTCCTAAAAAAGCCGTGCAATTAATTGATAAAGGCATAGTTTCCGAAAGGAGCATTTGCTACGACTCCTTTACGGCAGGAAAAGAGAAGAATAAGAAAAGCACTGGGCACTCAATCCCTCCAGTTGTACGGTTTTATCCTTACCCAAGACCGCTCCCAATCAATGTAATAGCAAGTCCAGGTGATGCTTCAATAGACGAAATGATTGCTGATACGAAACGCGGAATCTTTGTCACGAGATTTCATTATACAAACCCGCTTGAACCAACGAAGGCAATACTTACAGGGCTTACGAGAGATGGAACATTCCTAATAGAAAATGGTGAAATCAGCAAACCCGTTGTGAATCTCCGCTATACAGATAGCATGCTCTCTGCTCTAAAAGACATCCCTATGATCGGCGAAAAACTGGTACAAGTTGATGACACTACAGCCCCAGCCATGAAACTGAAAAAACTGAGGTTCACTGGAGTAACTGAATATTAGTTACTTCCTCTTCTCATTTTTGATGTAAAAAAGAATACAAGGCGATATTATTGTCGGAAAAAGGTGTTCGAGGATTACTTGGTGTTTTCATAGATTTACTTAATTGGTTAAGGATTTATAGGCAGCGTGATTTCTGGATCCAGATTGCTGCAGTAACTGTTGGGGTTTTCCTTTGGATATTCATTCTTCCAAGTGAAGATGTTGCTGGAGCAATTGCGGCGACTCCAACTCTTATTCTTTTGAATTTTATTATGACGAATATTGTTTGGGCTATTTCCAGAAAGACATATTCATGTATCATAGGCGGCTCTATTGGGTATGGACTATATAATTTCGCTGTTGGCGCAATTGTGTATCATCTTTCTCTAACAGAGATCCTTAAGAGTATATTATTAGGTGTGGTTTACGGATTTGTTTTCACATGGTTTGCCTTCGCTATTTTCTATTTTGTAGGACTCGTTAAACTGAGTAAGAAGGCAGAAGAGAAAAAACAGTCCTAGACTTGATGGTGTTAATAAGAAAGTGAAAAAAGAAGGGAAGATGAGATTATTCTTCGGATTTTCCCTTTGTCGTAGGCCTAGTTTCAGGGGTAGGTGGCGTAGTCGTTGGTTTTGATCTTTCCCATAGAGCGACTATTATCACGCAGATGACAGCGATTGGGATGAGATAATATGCCCAGAACCAGTCTTCATAGCTTGTCTCGTAGAGAAATCTTAGTCTTCCAATGAATAGTGACATTCTTGCCATCACGGTGCCGCCGTAGGCGGCTCCGAAGGTAGCCATAAGGAAGTAGCGTCCTATCCTTGTGCTTATTCCCAAAGCGCCTTTGTGTTCCCATGTGAAGAAGAAGAAAGATAACGCTGTGATTACGCCGATGATAGTTATGATGCTGTCGAGACCTTGTGGTGGCCATCCGTCCCATACGCCTTCTCCCACAAGTGGCAACGTAACAGTGCTCTGTATCTGAACTAGGAAGTTGCTTTGGATCATGCCGCATATCATCATGCCTGCCATGATGCCAACGACAATTGCTACTGGATATCTGTATAGGAAGAAGTACTTCTTTGAGAAGAAGAAGAAGTACATCAGGCTGATTAGTATCGGAATAAGCCATATGAAGTTGCCTTCTACGATTCTGTTGGTTCCCCAATATGCCTGAGTTACAGCAGCATCATACATGCCTCCCAAAGTGAAGACAGCGGCTAAACCTATGAACAGATGTTCCACTGCACGTGACAGTGGGTTTTCTTTCCATAGAAAACTGTATATGAAGATAGTTACGAAAACTCCGAAGATTGCTGCAAATAGGCCTAATTCAGGTGGAATCATGAACCTTCGCCTCCTCCATACTTGCTCATTGCATAACCAATGTTTCCCATGATAACAAATATTATGATAAGCACATGGGCTACTGACTGGGCGTCTAACCCAGGTCCTTGCTCGAAAGGATAACCATAAGCAACGTTCAGCAGAGATTCGTATTCACCTGCTCCAGCTAAGCCGTTTAGTATTCCAATGATTTGACCTGCCATATAGAAAGGCATCATCCCAGGGACGCTGACTGCTGTCGAGCCGACAACAATTGGCACTGCAGATGGCCCACCGTGACGCCCTTGCACAAACTGTATCACTTGTTGTTCACCTGGAGTTCCAGAAGTCCATTCAGCCCAGAGATCAAAGTCTGCTGCACTCTGACATTCTTGCATTAGCGGCAAATCTCCTACAGCTGTTCCATAATGGTCGATGCCCTTTGCCTGCCATGTGTCATCTCCGAATGTTTGCATGCCGACCTCTCCTCCTGGAATATAGCCAAGATATACTATACTTTCCCCGTACTCTGAAATGTTTGGAAAATCACTGCCATAGACTTCTTGCAATACGTCATTCCCAATAGGAGCTCCTGAAACCCAGAAAGCTGTGGCGACAACTTTTAGTCCAAGTTGTTTACAATGGAAGAGATGAGCTTTGGCTTGAGGCCTATTTTCTGGTATTGTAGATGGGCCAAAGTCGAATGATGATATTACTATGCTTCCAGCTGGAAGTGCTGCAGTAGGGTCGTACACATTTGTTGTGAGTTCGCTTATCGGTACTGGCAACTTTAGCGGGTTCAATAATGGAATGCTTACCAGAATGAACAATAGAATGTAAAGGTAACGTCGGTCGATTCGAGCTATAGATAAAGCCATTTTGGTCAACTCTCCTTAACGTTCAGGACCCAAGTATCCTCTCTCAACGCCCATCAACTGCCTTATCGCCAGTGAAATGGCTCCGACTGCAATGCCGATCGTTATTGCTCTATTTCCTGCTGCATTTGGAACAGTGAGAAGCCAATCAGCTATTGTTGGGAACCCCTCCCAAATTACTCCTCCGATTGGTGCCCTGCCCAAAAGCATAAGCGAGCCAACGACTAGGAGGACAGATGCTTCCAAGCTTCTTAAACGGAAAGCTCTGTAAGCGGCTGAAACGATGAAGAAAGCCAACAATGAGAATATTGTCATGTCCATGCTGGTATATAATTGAATGTAGACCCATTCGAAGAGTTCGCTTGCCAGCATAAGATGTCGTTCATGTGTTGCGATTCCGTAAAGTCCAACAATCAAGTATAGAACCACACCAATAATGGTGATTATGCTATATTTCCAGAATCTTCCTCTTCTGCTAATGTTAAGCCCATGATGTCTAAGCAATACAACGATGCCGATTACACCTGCAGTCGCCACTAAGATATCTACTGAAGCAGTTAGTTGAGTTGAAGCAATTCTTGCCGGCGTCTCTGGGAAAAAGAAGTATGTAGCTATCACCATAATGATGCCCATCACAAAAGTGATTGCAAGTGGAATATGCCTTTTAACAACTAGACTCATTTGTGATTCCTCCTACAACCCAAAGAAATCATTCAGCTCAGTAACGCCAGCAGCAGTCAAGATTACACCAAGGACAAGCAGTATTATTACCATGATTTTTGCAAAGTCCGCGCCCCACAATGAACCTATCTGAGTTGGATCCTTCGACAGGTAGGCGCCAGCAGCCATCAATTCTTCACCTATCAAAGCATAGTCAGCAGCAACAACAAAGAATTGTATTTGATGATAATTTGCCGTACCAGCAACTTGAATTGCGCCAGTGTAAAAACCTGATTCAGCCAGTATAAGTGATTCAGCCCAGAACGGTCCCATATGAAAGTTCGCCGCAGACTGCTCTCTCTGTGTTGCGCCTAAAACTCCGAAAGCCCATGCAAATTGATCGCCTCCTAGATACTGAATGTTTTCTTGGTCGAATGCTTCTGGTTTACCAGCGCGAATGTAAGCTTGCTCCATAACGTCAACTGCCATCGGTATGATGGTTGGGTCATATGGGAAGTAGAGAAGTTTTGCACCATATTTTGCTGCTAGTTCAGTAGTGTAACCTAAAATGTTCAAACCAGAAATAGTTTGGTAGTAATATTGGTCTCTAATGCCACCAAGTCCTGTCGTATACACGATTGGACGCCCCATTTCAGTAGCACGCCCAACTGCTTCTTCTATGGCTTCTAGTCCAGGTATTCTACGGATCTTGGGAAGATATTTGCCCCCTCTTGTCAAATATAGAGCTATAAGGCTTTCAACTACGACAATAACCAGTAGAACAAACGAAGCAACTAAGCCTTCGTTGAAGATCTCCGTAATATTCATTTTTTCTTTTCCTCTGTTTCTTTTCTTTTTTTATCTGCCTCGCGTGCTAGTATTTCTATTTTACGAATCAAAGATTCAAGATTTTCTCGGTCTTCAAAGAGTAGTCCATACTCCGAGGTCTGGTGCTCGTCAACAACGATTCCCAGCATAGGTACTCCGTACATGAGCCACATCTGGCTGCCAATGAACGACAGAGGCTTTATTGCCTCCAACAACATGATAGCCGGAGTTTCCAGACGGTGACTCACTATCCATTGCGCCAGTTTCCCAATTAGGTACTCTGCTCTTTCCGGCGCCAATTCAGTGGCATAGCGATACATCAATCCACCACTTAGCTATATTGAAGACTCAACACGCTCAGCTATCTCTGTTTATTGATGTATACCGTTTAAAATTGTTTTGGTCACCCGTTTACATTCGACTAAGTTTTTGAGCCCTTTTTTTCATTTTCTTCCTATATTGCCCGATTAATTCAGGATATTTCTCCACCATTTCAACATTTTTTCTTACACATTCAAGATAAAGGTCAGCTAACTTCGGGCTCACCTTACTTAGAAGATCAAAAGCCTTTCTTCCCATCTCACTGGCACTTCGGCACCTCGGCCCACATGGAAAGAAATTCCTAACGAAATAAGCATAAATATCCGGCTCCTTCCCTTCTTTTCTTAACTCTTTAACTTGCCTACTAGCCCGCATCTCAACAGTTGCATTTTCACGCAGACGATCGTGAACGTACCTTTCCACGCAACAAGATGGATATTCAAGCAACTTCCCAACAGAAAAAAGATAATCTGAGGATAACTCCTCCGGAAAGGCTAAACCAGTCTTCCTCTCAGAACCACCCATCGAAAGCGCAAACCTTTCTCTCGCAACATTCCTAACATTCCTAAGCCTTCTCAACTCTTTCTTGACTCTCGAGTTATTGAACAGATATAACTCGTGAATGCTCGGTCTCACTTCGATATCGTAAGTCTGGAGAAAGAGTTTTCTTGACCATTCCATGTGCGCTCTGTATACAGCAGATGCGAAGATCACCTTTTTGAAAGATTCCCGAATCTTTTTCTTCAACTTTGGAATAAGAACGATTTTCTTGTCTGCAGTTGCACTCAAAACCGCTTGGAAATCTTCTCTGCAAAGGACATCTATTTTTTTTCCTAACTCATCTCCATTTTCAAATTCAGCTGGAATTGTAAGAAATGAGCAAGAGCGAATTCCTAAAGCCACCATTAGATAATCTTCAATTTTCACATGATCGAGCAAGAGAGATTCATCAAACATTTCTTCGGATAATGTTCCTTTTAGTAAACTCGCAACATTCTTCGGCTTTTTCCAAAAACGCAAAAAATACCCCATTATCGAAATCTGCTTTATTCTTCTATTATTTCCACATTAGCTCTGGGCACAATGACACGTTTTCCATCTGCAAGTTCGGCTTCTAAAACCCGTACATCCGATTCTGTCTCTATTGTTTGAAGCGGTATTGGAAGCTTGGAAACAACACCTAATGCTCCAAAGTATGGTTTCCTTATGATCCTTATTGGAGTTCCTGGTGATAGTCCCTGCTCAAGGAATTTCTTTTTCTCTTCAGAATCACCAATTTTTTCGGTAAGTTCTGGTCTGGGAATAACGATTTCAGGTCTCATAACTCCCGCCCGAATTTGCGTAGCGCCATTAATAGAAGCATACTTACCATCAAATTCCCTTAACAATGAAAAGGTTTTCTCTGACATCCCCATTTCACCGAAGCCCTCAGTAATAATAAGAGTTAATGGAATATCTTCCTCTCCTGTGATCGCAATCCCAATCTGGTAACCTAAGAAACTAGTAAGATCCTGATCGTCTATTCCCCCAACTACAATTCCTTTGGCTCCTACTTTGACAGCTTTTTGCAAGGCGTCACTTGTAACCAGAGCTCCTCCAACCAAAATTCTTCCATTGCATTTGGATTCAAGCTGTTTGGCGGTCAGAACTTCATTAGGGTTCTCAGCGATCATCATTAGCTTACCTTTCCTCTCGCCGCCTATACCGAAGATTCCTTGAATAAAAGCAGCAGGTGTTTCAATGGTGGCTCCTTCGTTTGACAACGTTTCGACTACCTTGCCAGGAATATATGCATCCACTTCCAAGGGAATTTGTGACTCTCTAATGAGCACTTGACCTGTAATGTCAGATATGCGTTCGACAGTCCCTGAAGCCGGAGCAAATGCATATCGTTTGAATAGACCGAAAAAACTCTTAATCATAGCTATAGGCTCTTCTTCCTTGACTTCTTCTCCTTCCCTTTTGACCATGTACTCTGACGTTTCCCAAGCATCTATTCCTAGCAGTCCAGAAATGTTTACTACGTGGACATCTCCCGGGATGAAAGTTCTCGCAACTATTGTGTCCGCCTTAACGTTATCTCCTTTCTTAACCAAGACTTTGCCTCGGATAGGTAGTCTTCTCGTTTTCCTCACTTTTGTTGAAGCTTTTCTCTTTAATCCAGGCGTGTAGACTTGTGATGACATGCTATGGCTACCTGCAACATATTTCATATAATCTTTCAGGATACGCGTCAAGGAATCTGAACCATTCAATTAACTTTTGCTTTCTTTCATTGTTGTTATCAGGCAAAACTAAAGGTCTTCCACGGGCATCCAAGATAATTCCAACGACTCCACCCTCGACAACTACCCTTCTCCTCTTTCCCGAACCTCGACCAATGTCTCCTCCACGAAACGGGAATATCTCTACCTCAGCTTTTTCTCCTTCTTTCAAGGGAATTTTCTTCATCGATCCAAAGTCCACCTGCTCCTCCAAAACAGAATTATCAGGCATACTGACTACAACTTTCATAACTTCCTCTCCTTCTTTTCCCACTCCTCGCGGGGCAATGCAAACTCCAATTCTGACAAGGCAGTCTTTTTCGAATATTTCCAAGGCAGCTTTAGGATGCACAGTAGATAGAACTCCAAGATGAGGCATCATAAAGACGCTATCCTGTGCCAGTTTGGTTACGCCTTCAGGCTGGAAACCATCGATAAGCATCAAAGCTGATTGCGCTCTCCTTGGCGCATGAGATAAGAGACCACCAGTGCCAGCTAACCAATCGACATGTAGCATATCTATGTAGGTCTCTTCAAAGGCTCGTTGTTCAAATATGTCAGCTATTGTTCGTCGTCTTTGCACGCCACGAAGGGGTCTAGCTAGTAATTTATGGTGTTCAAAGCCTAGGCGTAACGCTTCTCTTGCCACAGCATGTTCAACCACTAGGTCTTCCACACTTTGTGGAATGGTTGTAGGGCGAATCATCTTGTTATAAAGATGATTACGAAGATTCTCTTCCTCGATATCAAAGGGTATCCAACGTATGATGTTTTTTGTTCCAGTCTCTTTCAGAACATTACATATGCTATAGCTCATGCCCAGATTGGCACTAACTGTTCTAACAAACTTCTTTTCATACATTGAATATACATTGGTGGTCGCTCCACCTAATCCAACACCAATAACATTTGCGTTGTATGTTTCCGCGATTGTTCGAAACATTTTTCCTTCGGCAGCAGGGGTTGGCATGATAGGAATCTGTGTCCACTTCATCAAATTGTCATATCCCGGTGCATGAGACATCACATGTTCCATAAATAACTCATGAATCACGTTTCTCGCTGGATCCGTGTTCTCTAATTCAAGGACGGGCCGTATGTTATCAACGATCTTTAAAGCAAATGTTTTGTCTAAAATTCTTTGAATAGGGATACGAGCTTCTTTGTTTCCTGCAAAAACAATAGGTAATTCGAAATCTACCCCTAGCCGTGGCTTAGGTTTTGCCGCGTCAATCAATTCAGCAGTTTCAACCACATGTTTCACGGTTCCTCCATCTGTCCCGCCAGCCATCAAAATCATGTCGGGTCTAAGATGGCGTATTCTTCCAATTTTTTCATGAGGGCGTCGACCATCATCCACAGCCATAACATCCATGACTATAGCTCCTGCACCCAAGGCTGCCCGTTCGGCACTTTCAGCTGTCATTGTTTTCACTACCCCTGCAACCATCATTTGGAGCCCGCCACCCGCACTGCTCGTGGTAACATACAGATCTACTCCCTCTTTTTCTCCTCTAGAAGGAGTAATGACTCCGTGTGGAGCCAATAGTTTGTGTCCAGTTAGTTCCTCTACTTCTCGTATAGCATTACGAACGCCTAGTGTTACGTCTTCAAAAGGTGCCTCGACAGTTGTTGGTGCTTCTCCGCTTGCCACAAATCGATATTCTTTGCCAAGCTTCTTGAAGAAGCGGGCTTTACTGGTGGTGCTCCCACAATCAGTTGCCAAAATGATCTTCATCTTTTCTGGTCTGATTTCTGGCTTTGATAGCTCTGTGGTTCTAGGCAACCTCTTCGACCTGTAATTTGATTTTTCAGTTAAGATTTAAAGTGGTGACCTAAATAATAGTCTATCGAGTTTAGGGATTTAATATGGAAATCAGAAAGACGCCTACAGTTAAGGACTATCTTGCAGGAGCTGTCTTGGCTAATTCGATAGCGTGGTTGACGTTATGTGTTACGGCTTTTTTTGAAATTGACCCATTAACTTTTGTGCCACTCTTGTCTTTTACATACATGTTTGGAACCATTATCGCGGGATACTTGATCGCTCGTAAGGCATTTCAGAATCACCTAAAGGTAGGCTTGAAAACAGGACTGGGTTCATTTGTTTTTCATATCTATGTTTTCATGGGGATTATTGAGTTGCTTACAGGAAAAAGACTGATGAGTTTGGTGGATCACTTATTAATCTCTGCAATTTTCATTTCAGGAGGATTTATCGGAGCGTTTCTTTGGAAACAGTTTTCGTCAAGAAAAAGGAGCACTAACTGATTTTGAGATAGCTAGACGACTTTTTCCATGAAGACTACATTTCTGCTTGTGATGGGGTCTTTAATATATCCAGTTACCTTGAAACCTTTGACCGAATATAATCCTACGGCGTTAAAATTGTCAGCAAACTCATTGTGTAAAACACATTTCACATTTGGCGAACTCTTTTTGATTTCTTTTACAAATTGATCGATTAACATGCCTCCTAAGCCTTCACGAGCACTTTGTTCGTCCACAACTGTGAGAAACATTATCCTCGGAAACCCCAACAAGGTCCCGTTTATCAAACCCACAATTCCTTCCTTCTTTTTTGCCACGAATGTCATCACTTGACTACCATAGATCATTCTCTTTATTGTATTCTCATCTCCATACGCTTTTGCTTGACTCCCCAAAGTCGAAATAACCATCTTCACACACACATCAACATCGCTTTTTCGAAGCGGCTCAAAGATAAATTCCAACAAAGGCACCTCCACTATAATTATTGAATCATAACTAAAAAGTTGCGCCTCTTATTAGTATCTCAAGCTGATTTACGAGGTAAACCATGTTTCTAAACCCACTTGTTTTTTACGAGAATAAAACTTCTTCATTCTCTGAACCACCGTCTCTACACGCTTTTTGGAGAAATCCCGTAGGTTGCACAGAAAATTATAGAGTTCTTTTTCCTGTAGGTCTCCATAGGCAAGAGTGTAATTTGGAGTGACCTTTGGGTTCAGAAAAATTTTTCGAACATCTTCATAGTTTTGAGGAATCCTAGACAAGATTTCAGTGGGTAGATTTTCCAGTCTTCCATGTGTTTCAAGAAGTTTTAGGGCAGTTTTAGGGCCGACTCCTTTGACTCCTTCGTTGAAGTCGGTTCCAATTAAGATGGCTAAATCGATGAGTTGCTCTCTGGTTATTTTGTGGTGCGATAAGAGCTGATTTAGATTTATAAGTTCTGGTTTTAAAGATCTGACGGTGCCTTTACTTGGGAGAAACTCTTTTCCAGAAATTGTTAGGTATCTTACAAGTACTGGGCTACCAAATAGGAGAGTATCGTAATCTTTGCTACTTGAAGCCCAAACATCACCTCTTATAGCCATATAGGCAGCTTGGGCTTCAGCTTCTCCAATTGCTTGAACATAGGGGATACCTAGCAGATCAAGGAGTCTCTTAGAGTCGTTGATCATGGATTTTGTCAATCGGCTAGTCATAACGGCTTTGGAAAAAGCTGCACTGTAATCTCCTTTATTCAACGCCTTTTTCCATTCTAGTATTGCCTTTTCCCGAAGTTCTCTTCTCTTCTGTATTTCGGAGCCCTTTAGCGGTGGGGGTCTGCCATCGAAGACGAAGATGAGTTTAATTCCGTAATCGTGTATCAGTCGTGTGGATCGGGACACGAGTCCCATGAGATGCGATGTGATGTTACCTTTAGAATCTTTCAGGGAGATTCCCTTTGGTGTTCGGATCAATGCCAGAAATTGGTATAGGTAGTTATTGGCATCTACGGCGAGAGTTTTGCCTCTGACTTGTTCTAATGTGATTGTCTTTTTCACTATTATCGGCGTAAGGTTGACTCCCAAGAGATTACTCAACCGTGGATAACTGTGGGCTACGAAGCAATAATGCTTTTCCAATCGATTGTGACGTTAAGGTTATTTAGGGTGTTGGGAATTATGTTGCACTGACGTGATTGACTAGCCTAGTTTAGCCCGGTGGTGTAGTGGACAAGCATAGAGGGCTTTGGACCCTCAGACGAGAGTTCGAATCTCTCCCGGGCTACCAACGCTTAAGCTTGAATTTATACTTTTTTTGCTTTGAGTTTCACGTATTTCTTTGAGCATTTGTTGCTTCAGCGCTGCCGTGAGTTGGTGGATTTGGCTTTGTTCGATCTGCCTTCTGTCGATAACGGTTGTGTGTGGTTTTGTCAGAGCTTCTTTTGTTAGGACTTCTTCTGGGTTCATTCCCCATGCTCTTATGATCTCTTTGAGGGCGTCGATTTTGCTGATGCGGGTTTTGGGTTTTATTGCGAGGCCTGATGCTACGTAGATGCCTCGTAGGAACTCTATGCCCTTCATCTTGATGTCGTGGTATGTGCTTATGGTGTGTCCCATCATGTATTCGATGTAATCTCTGTCGACGCCTAAGGCTGCCATTTGGGTTCGGAAGAATTTGCGTACGCTGTGGGCTCTGAGGTCGTATCTGCGTCCTAGCGGTTTGCTGGTTATGAGGCCTGCTTTGATGTAGAGTTCATGGACGATTTGGTGGATTCTGCCTGGTGAGAGAGGTTTTGGGTGTCTGCTTAGTTTGTCTCGTATGAGTGGTGATCTCTCGTGGATGTTTTCTGGAGGCATTCGTCCTGTGGGGCTGCCTTGTCGGCGGAGTTCGAGGTAGATTCTGAGGTATTCGGCTGCTTCTTGGGCTAAGAACGTATCGTAATCATGGTATTTGCCTTTGGTTATCTCGGCTTCAACGTGAATGTGGATGGGTATCGTCATCTTTTCTAGGTCACGTTTGACATGGTGATACTGAAGCCTAACTAGAGTGCCTATGCGGAAGCCGCCTAAGCCGAGCATTGAAACGATGACTTTTTCGCGTAGGTCTGCCAAGTTTATGATGCTGTGGAGTTCCTCTGGAGTTGGCGCTCTGTCGCTGTAAACCGTTCGTTTTGACAGACTGTAGGGAAGTTCAAGCTTCAGTCTGCATGCTCTGAAGAGAGCTTTGACGCCTTTGACGTGGTTGGATACTGTTCCTGGTGCTAGGCCTTCTGCTTGTAGGCATCCTA